>JRYH01000022.1_pt1 | contig 195396 bp, 162 predicted proteins | sample 235351 | NCBI WGS metagenome assembly JRYH01 (sample SAMN03074221, study PRJNA261480) | activated sludge metagenome | biome: Wastewater Treatment Plant; feature: Wastewater; material: Activated sludge; isolation source: activated biomass of a wastewater treatment plant treating wastewater... ... | reverse complement strand
CGCTATTCAGAGGTTCCTTAACCCTCTCTTAGAAAGTGTTCAGATAATCTCGTATGACAGGGTGCAGTGCGACGTGCTGCGCCACCGTAGATCCGTGTCTATTCCGTGAGTATGAAGGTGCCAGTGGTATGGGTCTCTTCAGGCGTCGCCACGACGCGAAACCCATTGCAGATCCGGTATTGCCGTACCCGCAGGACGGGCAGGTGCCGGGGACACGATCGCGCGCTCATAAAAGTAAACTACAACGCACGCCGTTCGCCCTGAAGCTTGCCGCCTATACAACGCTTTCTGCTGCACTCGGATGCGCGCTGTGGCTCGGCGCGATGCTGATCTACTATACGATTGCGTTTCCCGATCCGCTCGCGGTGCGTGGCAAGGAGACGGCACCGATCATACGGATCGTCGCACGCGATGGAACGCTGCTCGCCAAACGCGGCGCGGCTCACGATTACATGCCGATCGACATGATGCCCCGGCACGTCCTCGATGCGGTGGTTGCAACGGAGGACCGGCGCTTCTTCAGTCATTGGGGTATCGATCCGGCGGGGCTGGCGCGCGCCGTCTTCGCCAATCTGCGTGCCGGTCGCTTCGTACAGGGTGGCTCGACGCTGACGCAGCAGCTGGCCAAGAACCTGTTCCTGACATCGGAGCGGACACTGTCGCGCAAGCTTGACGAGCTGGCGCTTGCCTTCTGGCTCGAGGTGAGGCTGTCAAAACGAGAAATACTGGAGCTGTATCTCAATCGCGTCTATTTCGGCGGTGGCGCATACGGAATAGAGGCTGCGGCACAACGCTACTTCGACAAGTCGGCGAGAGCGCTGTCGGTTGCGGAGGCGGCGCTTATTGCCGGCCTGTTGAAGGCACCATCAAAATATGCCCCGACGACGAGCAAGCGGGCGGCGATCTCGCGAACCCGCTCGGTTCTGGCGAAGATGGAGGCTGCGGGGGTCATCGATCATGCGGCCTACCGCAGGGCCTGGCTGGAGCGACTACGGTTCGCCAATTTCAAAGACCTGCGCGGCAGGACAGGCTTCGAATATGCCATCGACATGGCGCTGGATAAGCTGCCGCCCATCCTCGGCACTGAATATTCAGAGATGATCGTCGAAACGACGATCGATGCGGCGCTGCAGAAGCATGCCAATGCTGCACTCATCTCGCTTCTCGATGGCAAGGGCAAGGAGATGGGTGCCGGTCAGGCTGCGCTCGTATCCCTTGATCACGAGGGAGCAATTCGCGTTCTAATCGGTGGGCGCTCCTATCCAGACAGCCAATTCAACCGGGCAACGAAAGCGCGCCGTCAGCCGGGCTCCGTATTCAAGCCATTTGTCTATCTCACGGCGCTCGAACGCGGCATGAAGCCGGACACGATCACATACGATCTTCCTCTCACCATTGGCGGCTGGTCGCCGCGCAACGATAACGGCACTCATGTGGGTGCTTTGACGCTGCGGCAGGCGCTCGCACAATCGGTCAACACCGTTGCGGTCAGGTTGGCGACGGACGTGGGCCTATCGGCTGTCGCGGCCACCGCACGGCGGCTTGGCGTGCGGTCCGAGCTGCGCCAGGATGCATCCATGGCGCTGGGCACCTCGGAGGCGACGCTTCTGGAGATGGTCGGCGCATATGGCGCGTTTGCGGACGGGGGGATCCAGGTTGAGCCGCACATCATCCGGCGGGTGCGACTGAATACCGGTCGCGTGCTCTATGCGCGGGGAGGCACGCCGCAGCGGCGTGTCGCCGGCATCAGCGCGGTCGGTGCGCTCAACGATATGCTCAATTCAGCATTGATTGCGGGCACCGGGCGGCGCGCCGCACTGCCGAGACATCCGGCGGCGGGCAAGACCGGGACAACACAGGATTTTCGCGACGCCTGGTTCGTCGGCTACACCGCACACATGACAACCGGTGTGTGGATCGGAAACGATGATGGCACGCCGATGCGGGAGGTGATGGGCGGGAACCTTCCAGCGCTCATGTGGCGGTCTGTCATGCTCGAAGCACACAAGGATTTGCAACCCACGCCTCTGCCGGGAACGGCACCGCTCGATGCGGTTGCTGATCGCGCCGGTTTGCCGCCGCTGGCGCGCTCGAGCGGGCCAGAGCAGCTGCCGTGGCTTGCGTCGAGGCCGCTGGCTGTGAACTCATACGTGATGCGGGAGGGGCGCTCTGCATCGCGAGTGATTGCCGATATACGTACCAAACGGAGTGCGCCTGCCGCAGCACCAGCGCCGTCCCGGCCGGTTGGCCGATCACGCGCGGTTTCGGTTGCCACCGCGCGTGGCGGCAGTCGTGTGATCGGCCAGCGCCTGATCATCGAGCCACCCAAGGTCAGGCCTCTCGACACCAATCGGCCGTTGCCCACACCCTATCCATCCGAGCGGATCAGCGAGGACTTTCTGGCGCGCGTGCTCGAGACCGAGGGCGCGGGGGGACGTGCGGTCGCCAGTGCGGGCAGCGCGTTCGATGCGGACGCCATCCAACGACAGCTTGAGGCATTACCGGACGAGGCTCCCGGACCGTCGGTTTCAAGACGCGGTCTGATGGCTCTAGGCGCCGGCCAGTAGGTCATGGCGGCCGGTGCCTCATGCCAGAGCGGGCGTCAGTCGAGCCGCTCGATCTGCTGTAGCCGCTTTCTCAAGGCGGCGGCCTCGCGCGCCGCTTGTGCCTGCTCCTTGCCGGAAAAGATGTGGGGAGCAAGGCCACGCTCACTCAGTGCATCCTGCATCTTCATGCGCATGAAAGCGCTTGTCGTATAGCGCGAGGTCGTCTCGTAGTAATTCTTCGACATCTCATCGACCATAGCCGCATAGTCGTCATACAGGTCCTCTGCGATCCGGAATTCGTCCTGGTTGATGATCGAATGCACGCGCCGGCCGGCGTCCTTGCAGGCAGTCACCAGAACTTTTTTCAGGTCCTCGATGTCGCTGCGTTTGCGGACGTTCCAGCCCTCGAGGTTGATGAACAGCGTGTTTCGATTTGCATCGTAGGTAATGCGCTCTGCAAGCTTGACGTTGAAGAGATCGTCGCCAAGGTTCATCGGCTCGTCGATGAAGATGCGCTGATCCATGAGTGTCGGCTTGTTGACGATGGGCTCGAAGTCCATGTGCGCCAGTATGTCGTGGTCGATGTTGATGCCGGGCGCCACCTCGGTGAGTTCCAGGCCGTCTGGCGTCAGCGCGAAGACGCAGCGTTCGGTGACGTAGATAACGGGCTGGTGCTTCATCTGGGCGTAACTGCCCGAGAATGTGATCTGCTCGACCGCCTTGACGAACTTGCGGGTGGTCCCCTCCTTGAGAATGCGCAGGCGGCCGCTTTCGATGGCGACCTTAAGTCCGCCGGCTGTAAAGGTGCCCGCGAAGACGACGGCGCGGGAGTTCTGCGAAATGTTGATGAAGCCACCGCACCCGTTGAGGCGTCCGGCGAAACGGGAGGTGTTGACGTTGCCCGCCTCGTCGCATTCGGCCATTCCGAGGCACGTCATGTCGAGGCCGCCGCCGTCGTAGAAGTCGAACATCTGGTTCTGATCGATAATCGAATGCGCGTTGGCGGAAGATCCGAAGCTGGAACCGCCGGCCAATACGCCGCCGACCGCGCCAGCCTCCGTTGTCATGGTGATGTGTGGCGTCACCTTCTCTTCGTTAGCAATCGAGGCGATGCCGTCGGGCGCGCCGACGCCGAGGTTTATGACGCCATTGGGCGGCAGCTCGAAGGCGGCGCGCCGGGCGATGATCTTGCGCTCGTCCAACGGCATCTTGGGCATGCCCTCGACAGGGATACGGATCTCGCCGGAGAGGGCGGGATTGTAGATGACGCCGTAGTTCATGCGATGCATCTCGGGCGGATCGGCGACGACCACGCAGTCGACGAGAATGCCTGGAATCTTCACACTCTTGGGGGGAATGGAACCGTGCTCGACAATGCGTTCGACCTGCGCGATGACCAGGCCCTTGTTGGAATGCGCAGCCATCGCCTGGGCCATGGCATCCAGGATGAGAGGCTCCTTCTCCATCGAAATGTTGCCGAACGGGTCGGCGCTGGTGCCGCGGATGAGCGCGACGTCAATCCGCGTCGCCTTGTAGAACAGCCACTCCTCGCCTTCGACTTCGAGCAGTTTGACGATGTCCTCTTCGGTAACGGTGTTAACTTTGCCGCCACCGAAGCGGGGGTCGACGTAGGTATGCAGGCCAACTTTCGAGAACAGGCCCGGCTGACCACCCGCACATGCGCGGTAGAGTTGGGAGATGATCCCCTGGGGTAGATTGTAGCCGCAGATGCGGTTCTCCTGGGCGGCCTTGGCGACGCCCGGCATGCGGCCGAAGTTGGCGGCGATGACCCGCTTCAGCATGCCCTCGTGATGAAAGCGGCCGGTGCCCAATCCCTTGCTATCGCCGGCGCCCGCGCACATGACGAGCGTGAGATCCTTTGGGTGTGCGGTTTCGACGAAGCGTTTCTCCAGCGCTGCATGGAGCGCTTCGGGGATACAGCTCTGAACGAAGCCTGTTGTGGTGATGACGTCGTTGTCGCGAATAAGCGCGATTGCTTCATCGGCGGTGATGACTTTGTTCTTCATTCTTGGGCGCTTCCCCTGGATCGCCGCTCATTCAATCGGACTTCTGGCATGCCAGAAGTCCGCGTGATGGCAGCGTTTTTTGCTTATTGACGGGGGAAGCGTACTTGAGTGTGTGGGCGCTGTGCAACCTGGTGCGGCGTTACCGACCTGCGGGGCGCATCACTTGCAATCATGGTTCGGTCTATCACCGTGACGACGGTCGACGCGTGGTCGTTTGAGGCTATAGGTCTCAGCGGCGGCGCGTAATGAGGCTCGGCCCGTAGCGGTGCAGGTCCATGCCATAGATGTGCAGCCATTGGCGCGCTTCATCCATTTGCGGCATGGTGCGGCGCACCAGTGTCCAGAAGCGCGGCCCGTGGTTCATCTCCTTCAGATGGGAGACCTCGTGGGCGGCGACGTAGTCGAGGATCAGGGGCGGTGCGAGGATCAGGCGCCAGGAAAAGGATAGCGTCCCCGTCGTGGAGCATGAACCCCAGCGGCTCGACTGGTCGCGGACGGTGATGCGCTTGGCGGTCAGACCAAGGGTGGCGGCATGGTGCATGACGCGGTCGTCGAGATCCCGCCGCGCTTCATCAAGCAACCAATCGATGAGCCGTTGGGCGGCATATTCGATCGGCCCCGACACCTGAAGGGTTGCGTAAGCGGCGGGCGATCCATAGCTGGCGGTGGTTTCGCATGCGGCAATGCGCCTGACGCGGGGACCGCGACCGCGAACGCCCGTGAATTGCAGCGTATGAGGCTCGCCTCGCAACGGCACAATCGCGCCGGTTTCGAAAGCAATGGGCTCGGGAATTGATCCCAACCGCTCGCGGACCCAATCGATGTTGCGATTTAGGAAGGAACCTGCCTCGAGCAGATTGCACTGTATGGGAACCGTGACGATGACCGCGCGTCGCGTTTGCGACACCCTGAGCGTCAACCGGCGAGCCGCGGGATGGCGGCGAACTTCAACGTCGGCGCCCAGATCGGAAAGCGCCGCGGTCTCGAGCTTCCGAAGCGTGGAGACCTTCGCTTTGGCCATGTGGATTCCCTGATGACGTCGGTATTGTGGTCGAACATGGTGCACGCAAGAAGCGTGCTTCTAAAGGCGCTCGGTGTGGCCCTCTGAGCGAGCGTGACCATTTCTGCGCCCTGCGGCATTGCCCTGCATATGACTGCTTTTTGATCACCTACCAATATCGCGATGCGTTCGACCAGCGTCATTGCAGGCAGACGTGCGCGATAAACAGCCGCTGTGGCGCAATCGCCCCAGGCGATCAGTTGCGCGAAGCGTGAGAGTTCAGTGTTCTATAGAGTTGGGATTGGATTGTGACGATTGGAACTCACGGAAAGGCGTGCGCCCTCGCGGGCTGTTCCCAATCGTGCATAGGCGCAGTGCAATTTCGCGGAAATGCGGGTTCAGAGACTATTCGCACCGCATTTAGCGCGCGGCAATGCTGGCTTGTTTTGCAAATGTGAAAGCCGCCGACGAGGGATCAGCGGTTCGCGATGCCCTGGAGGCGTCTGCGCGGGCAACGGCCTCGTCATTGCTTACGTGATGCTCGACGGGGATGCATTCGCGCCGCGGGTCGAATGAGCGCATGAACTGAGCAATGCGCGGTGCGATGTCGGCACGGAAACGTGAACCGTTGAAGATGCCGTAGTGCCCGACACGCGGGCATTCGTAATGGCGCTTCATTTCGGCGGGCACGTTGCGTGCAAGGTCGAGCGCAGCACGGCACTGGCCAAGGCCGGTGATGTCGTCCTTCTCGCCCTCGATCGTCATGATTGCAACGCGGCGAATGTCAGCGACATCGATGCGCTGCCCGCGATGTGTGAACTCGCCTTTCGGCAGTGCGTGGCGAACGAACACCGTATCAATGGTTTGCAGATAGAACTCGGCGGTGAGGTCCATGACGGCGAGATACTCATCGTAGAACTCGCGGTGCTTTTCAGCGCTGTCACCGTCGCCATGCACGAGGTGCAGGAACAGGTCCTTATGGGCGGTCAGATGGCGATCGAGGTTCATGGTCATGAACCCTGTCAATTGTAAAAAGCCGGGATAAACGGCGCGGCCATAGCCGATCGCAGGCCAGGGCACGGTCGTTATCACGTTATTGCGGAACCACTGGGTGCCCTTTTCCTGGGCGAGCCGGTTCACCTCAGTGGGATTGATGCGCGTGTCGACTGGGCCGCCGGCCAGCGTGACCGTGTGAGGCACACAGGGGTCGTTGTCCTGCTCCATCAGTGCCACGGCAGCGAGCATCGGCACGGACGGCTGGCAGACGGCGAATGCATGCACATCGCCATCAAGGTGACGCAGCATGTCGCGGAGATAGTCGATGTAGTCGTCGAGATCGAAACGACCAGCGATCAGTGGAATGTCGCGCGGGTCCTGCCAGTCGGTGACATAGACCTCGTGGTCGGGCAGCAATGCAGCGACAGTGCCGCGAAGCAGCGTGGCGAAGTGCCCCGACATGGGAGCCACGAGAAGGATGCGCGGATCATGGGCGGCGCGCTGGCGCGGGATGTCTCGGACGAAGTGAACCAGGTTGCAGAACGGTTTCGACCAGACGACCTCCTCACGGACGGCTACGTCGCGGCCATCGACACGGGTTGTGGCGAGGCCGAACGAGGGCTTCTCATATCGCCTGGTGGTACGCTCAAATACTTCGCAGGCCGCTGCAGCCTGGCGCCCGACGGGCGTGTGGGTGAGCGGGTTCAAGGGGTAGTTGAAGAACAGCTTGAAATTATTGGCCGCAACGCGGGCCGGTTTCACCGCCGCGTGGCCAAATTCATACCAATGGTAGAGCACGCGCTCCCCCTCGGAATTGTTATCCCCCAGTGTGGACTGAAAACCTGACCCGACGGCACACGGCGCGAACGAACATACCCCTCTCGCTGGCAGCGACCTGCCAGCAACGATTGCGCAGTGCGGTAAACATGCAGGCTGCACTGATTCGCAAGTTGACGAAAGTTGGAAAGCAATCAGAGACTTTGGCTAAGCCACTGGGCGACGGCGGCCGGATCGGGCGGGACTGTGCGGTGCGAGAGAAATGCTCCGTTCTCGTCCATCAGGTAGGCAATGGTGACGGCGGTCGGCGGCGCTCCTTTGGCGTGCGAAGGGGATGTCGGCACTTTAGCGTCGGGGACGAAATAGGCATGCATCAGCGAGCGGATCGCCTCGTTGTTGCCGGTCAGAGCGGCCCACTTGCCACCGGCCTCAGCGAGCACGGATGCAAGCTTGGCGGGCTCATCATTGTCGGGATCGGTGGTGATCCAAATGTATGCGAGGTCAGCCGCTTTGGGACCCGCAAGATCGCGTGCGCTGTTGAGAACCTGCAGGGTTGCAAGAATGCGGTCGCGTTCGGATGCGGCGGCAAAAATCATCAGACGTTTGCGGCCCGCAAAAGTGGTGTCGCTGACCTGCCGGCCGTTCTGGTCGACGAGACGGAAGGGAGCGCCCACGTGCACTTGCGTCAGGGGGATGGAACCGTCTGCCAGATCGGAACGCCGCATCGTCTCGTTGAATGCGATCGATGCGCCAGCGATCACAACAACGGCCAGCATGACGGCCGCAAAGTGCGGTCGGCGCGGCCGGGCGGGTGGTTGAGGGCTGTCGTCTAGGTCGTCCATTGAGGCCCTCTCATGCGGGTCAAGAAGGCTGGCGTCAAGCAAACGGCGGGCACTGCCTTGTTCTGGCATGTTACTGGCGGCTATCTTGCGCTGCAAAGTTGAGCAGCATGGGACCCGCCGCAGGTGCCTTCAACCCAATCCAGCATTTTCAATTCCGATCTTTTCGTCGGCGCCGTCGCCAGCCGTTTGAGGCTCATGACGATCGTCTGGCTACGGTGGATTGCCGTTCTCGGCCAGCTCACCGCCGTGCTTGTTATCTGGCTGGTCATGCAGTTCCCTATGCCGGTCGGCTACTGCCTTGGGTTCGTTGCGCTGTCGGCCTGGGTCAACGTGGCGCTGGCGGTGAAGTATCCAGCGCGTCACCGTCTCAGCATCCGCTCAGCCACGGCGCTGCTCGCTTACGATGTGCTGCAGCTCTCGGCGCTGCTTTATCTCACAGGCGGAATTCAGAACCCGTTTGCGTTGCTGCTGATGGCGCCTGTTACGGTCTCGGCGGCGACGCTGCCGGTTGCTAGCACGATCGTGCTGGGCCTCATCGCGCTCATTTCGACGTACCTGCTCGTCTACTATTACTGGCCTCTGCCATGGTATCAGGGCATGCGCTACGAGATGCCGCTGCCCTACAAGATCGGGCTGCTGTCGGCGATCGGCGCCGGGATGGTGTTCATTGCATTCTACGTGTGGCGTCTGGCGAAAGAAGCTGAGCTGATGTCGCAGGCGCTCGCTGCGACCGAGCAGATCCTGGCACGCGAGCAGAAACTTCACGCGCTCGATGGTCTTGCAGCGGCTGCGGCGCACGAGCTTGGCACGCCCCTGTCGACCATTGTGCTCGTTACATCGGAGCTGGCACGCGATCTCAAGGGTACGCCGCAAGTGGAGGACGTGGAGCTTCTGAGGGATCAGGCAATCCGCTGCCGCGAAATCCTGCAGAAGCTGACGCGCACGCCAGGCGAGCAGGATGCCTGGTATGCGCGGCTCACCGTTCGGGAACTCGTTGACGAAGCCTCGCAGCCCTATCGCAGCGGCCCGGTCGTGGTGGTGGTTAACGCGGGTCCTGATACGTTCGCGTCGGGCGCTGGCGTGCTGGAGCCGGTGATGCTGCGTCGGCCGGGCATGATCTACGGGCTCGGCAACATCATCGAGAACGCGGTCGATTTCGCGCGCTCCAAAGTCGAGATCGGCGCTCACTGGTCGCAGACGGCGGTGACAATCACGATTGCGGACGATGGGCCGGGCTTCGCCCCGGAATTGATCGAGACGCTGGGTGAGCCTTATGTCTCGACACGGCGGCAGAATGCCTTGCAGAAGGAGGGCAAGGCCGGCGGGCTCGGGCTCGGATTCTTCATCGCCAAAACGCTGCTTGAGCGGTCTGGCGCTGCAATCTCGTTGGAAAACAAGCCAGAGTCAGCCCGTGGCGCCATGGTCACCATAACTTGGCCGCGCCATTCGTTCGAGCGGCAGGACGCCAACGCGACGGCCTGATATGCAGCGTGCTCAGACATGGACGGGAAGGCCGTGCGCGGAATGGTTAACGTGGCGGCGTCGCTTCCCTTTTGAAACCTCGTGCGCGGCGGAAATGCTTGGAACATATGCGCAATCGGCTATATAAGAGTTCCCTCGGGAGGAATTGCTGTGAACGAAGATCTCTCTTTCCGTCAAGACGAACTGCCCGAGGACCGCACGCTGCTGATCGTGGACGATGACAAGGCGTTCCTGCAGCGTCTCGTCCGCGCCATGGAAGGACGCGGCTTTGAGGTCCGTGCGGCTGGGTCGGTCAGTGATGGTGTCGATCTCATTCGCCAGCATGCGCCGGCGTTCGCCGTGGTGGACATGCGCCTGGAAGACGGTAGCGGCCTCGACGTGATCGCGGAGCTGGGCCGGCTGCGCCCGAATGCGCGCGGTATCATCCTCACCGGTTACGGCAATATCGCGACGGCGGTGACGGCGGTGAAGCTCGGCGCGGTCGATTATCTGGCCAAGCCGGCGGATGCCGACGAGATCACGGATGCGCTGCTCGCCCCTGCGAACTCCAAGGCACCACCGCCGGAGAACCCGATGTCGGCGGACCGCGTGCGGTGGGAGCACATCCAACGTGTCTATGAGCTATGCAACCGCAACGTCTCGGAGACGGCGCGGCGTCTCAACATGCATCGGCGTACGCTGCAACGCATCCTGGCCAAGCGCGCGCCAAAGTAGGTCCAACGCGCGGGCAAATCGTCGGCCTCGTCGGAGCCGCCAGAAGCGGCTTCACCAGGATTGCTCTCGGAAAAACTGCCGGCGCGCCTAGTTTCGAGATATAGCGCGTAGATCATTCAGTGAGGATCGAGCGCATAGGCAAGCCGCAGTGCGGCGGTGCGTGCGAACGACAGTTGCATCAGGCGGCGGCGTGCGGGCGCCAGCCTTCGCAACTCGGGCATGCGTATGATCTCGGCATCATAACGGTCGGCGAGGATAAGTCCGGTTTCGTCAGGCAGGATCGCGACCGGGAAATCTGGCGCAACGGCGAACAGCACGTGATCGGCGTAATCCCAATACTCTGGCCATTTCTGATCGGCGCGGAAATCCTGCAGGCACGATTTGATCTCTATGATCCAGATTTCGCCCTGGCGGGTGAGCGCGGTGACGTCGGCCCGGCGGCCGTTGGCCAGCGGCAACTCGGAGATGTGGGCATGGCCCAGCCGCCGCAGCATGCGACCGGTGCCGCGCGCAATGGCCAAAGCAGCTTCCGACTGACGGCCGTCGGCCAGTGCGGCCTGGAGTGCATGAAGGTTTTGAGAGTCGATTGTTTTGGTCTCTTCGGTCATTGTAACGCCATCACGCGATGGGATGCGAAGGACAAGGTACGACTTGGGCCGGAGCAGGTTCAAGTCTGACCGGATGCCTCGGGTCCGGCTTGGCGTGCTCCACGTTCGCATTCGGGAGGCTGGTCCACGCCGTCAGGTGAAACATAATGCGTTTCAGCGGGCGGCGGTCAGGCCCAGGGGCCGGGCGGTAGCAACGTGGGTCGACCCGATGCGCTGCTATGTTGCGCCCCGTTGCAGATTGCTCATTATTCCGGATGCCATGATCTTCAAGTACCTGCAAAGAGACAAGTCCGCCAAGGCCGACAAGAACGAGCCGGATGCGGAGCAAATTGCGGCAAGCGAACCAGCGCCGGTCGCGGCGGAAGATGCGCAGACGGCGGCCGGAACGGGGTTGCCGCAAGCGCTCGCGCCGGCCGCCTTGCGACGGATGGTCGACCCACTATCGCTGGGGTTTTCGACGACGGCGGAGCTTACGGCGGCATCCGGCCTCATCGGGCAGGACCGCGCGCTGGAGGCGCTCGCCTTCGGCACCGACATGAAGGCGCTCGACTTCAACGTGTTCGTGCTGGGGCCGGCAGCTGCCGGCAAGAGTACGGCGGTGAAATCGTTCCTCGCGGATCGCGCAAGCGGTCAACCGGTGCCGGACGATTGGATCTATGTGAACAATTTCGAGACGCCGAACCGGCCGCGCGCTCTGCGGCTGCCGCCGGGGCGCGCGCGCCCATTCGCCAAGGCGATGATCGCCGCGCTCGACGAACTCAGCGGAACGGTGCCTTCCTTGTTCGAGGGCGAAGACTACCAGACAAGGCGGCGTGCGATCGACGAGGAGTTCCGGGCGGAAGCTGAGGAGGCATTGGCCGCCCTCAATCGCAAGGCGGAGGAACAGAACGTTGCCATCCTCAAGACGCCGACAGGGTTCGTCATGGCGCCGATGCACGATGGCGAGGTGGTGAAGCCGGAGACGTTCAACACCTTGCCCGAAAGCTATCGCGAGGATGTTGCGAAGCGCATCGAGGGGCTGCAGAAGGATCTGCAGAACATCCTGTCGCAGGCGCCGAGGGCGGAGAAGGTGCGGCGCCAGCGGCTTGCCGAACTCAACGAGGAGGTTGCACGGGTCGTCGTCGCCAATGCGCTCGACGACGTGCGCGAAATGGTCGGCGACCTCACCAAAGTGCTGGCGCATATCGATGCGATCGAGATCGATCTCGTTCGCTCCATCGGATTGTTCCTGACGCAGAACGAGGACGAGGAGATCGTGCGCCAGCCGCTCGATCCGGGACGCGACGCGCGCTTCCGGCGCTATCTGGTCAACGTTCTGGTCGCGCGCGAAGAGGACGGTTCTGATGCAAGTACGGCAAATGAGGCTGCCCCGGTGGGGGCACCCATCTACGAGGAGCTCAATCCCACCTACACCAATGTGATCGGGCGTATCGAGCATCTGGCGCAAATGGGCGCGCTGGTCACCGATTTCCTGCTCGTCTCGGCAGGAGCGCTGCATCGCGCCAACGGCGGCTTCCTGCTTGTCGATGCCCGCAAGCTGCTTACTTTTCCGTTCGCGTGGGAAGCGCTCAAGCGTACATTGAAGTCAGGCGAGATCCGTATCGAGCAGCCGTCCGAAATGTATGGGATTTTGTCCACGCAGACGCTGGAGCCGGAGCCGATTCCACTCGACGTGAAGGTCATTCTGTTCGGCGATCGCGAGATCTATTACCTGCTGTCCGCACTCGATCCCGATTTCACGCGACTCTTCAAGGTGCAGGCGGACTTCGATGATTCGATTTCATGCACTGAGGAAAACAACCGCTCGTTCGCTGAGCTGGTCGCGTCTGTCGTGGCGACGCACAAGCTGAAGCCCGTCACCGCATCAGGCGTGGCCCGCGTGATCGAGGAAGCCTCGCGCATGGCGGACGATCGCGACAAGGTATCGATCGAGGTCGGGCGCATTGCCGATCTGTTGCGCGAAGCGGACTACTGGTCCAGCAAGGCGGGGCGGGAGTCGACCGAAGCCGATGACGTGGCGCGCGCCGTCGAAGGACGTATCCAGCGCGCCGACCGTTTGCGTGACAGGGCGCAAGAGACGATCCAGCGCAACATCGTGTTGATCGATACGGAAGGCGCCAAGGTGGGGCAGGTCAACGGGCTTTCAGTGCTACAGCTCGGAGGCTTCGCGTTCGGCAAGCCGAGCCGGATCAGTGCGCGGGTGCGGTTTGGCGCGGGCCGTGTCACCGATATCGAGCGGGAAGCGAAGCTCGGTGGGCCGCTTCACTCCAAGGGCGTGATGATCCTGTGGGGGTATCTCGCCGGGCGTTATGCGCTTGATCAGCCGCTGGCTCTGGCAGCCAGCCTCGTCTTCGAGCAGAGCTATGGCGGCGTGGAAGGCGACAGCGCCTCTTCGGCGGAGCTTTACGCGCTCATATCAGCACTGGCCGAAGTGCCAATACGGCAGGGGCTTGCCGTGACCGGTTCGGTCAACCAGTGGGGCGAGGTCCAGGCGATCGGCGGCGTCAATGAGAAGGTCGAAGGCTTTTTCGACGTATGCAACGCGCGCGGTCTCACCGGCGATCAGGGTGTTCTCGTTCCGGCAGCCAATGTTCAGCATCTGATGCTGCGCGAGGATGTCGTGGCAGCTGCACGAGAAGGGCGGTTCTCGATCTATCCGGTTGCAACGGTCGATGAAGGGATCGCGCTGCTGACGGGAATGCAGGCAGGAGAGCGTGACGGTGCTGGGCATTTTCCCGAAGGAACCATCAACCGGTTGGTCGAGGATAAGCTCGATCTGTTTGCGCAGCGGCTGAAGTCATTACCGAGCGGGATGCGCAGTGGCGATGCGATGATGGCGTCGGTGCAGGACAAGGGAGAAACGCCGTGACGGCGCATGTGGCGGAGCGAGGCGAAGGGCGTGGGCGCGTCGTGCTGCGTCTGACGGGCACGCATGCGGCGAACGAGCACGCAGTCCGCGCCGCGATACGGATAGCCAAGGCGTTCCACTCGGAGATCGAAAGCCTGTTCGTCTACGACCGGCAGATCTTCGATGCTGCGGGCTACAGCTTCGTTCGCGAGATCGGTAGGGCGCAGGGCGGGCGAATGATCGGGCATCCTACAAGCACGGAGGCGACGGAGAGACCCGCAGCCATCGACGTTGCCGGAATCGCCCGGCAATTCGATCTGATGGCCCGCAGACTGCAACGGTGGGTCTGCGAGATGGCGCTGCAGGAGGACGTGCCGGTGCATGGCCGCATCGTCCAGGATACGCCGCTGCGCGCATTGAGTGTGGCCTGCCAGATGTCGGGACCCTGGAATGTGGTGGCGCTGGCGGAACCCTTCACCGCGGAGTCCCTGGCGCGTCTCGACATGCTGTTTGAGCGGGTTACGGGAATGACCGGCGTCGTTCTGGTGGGGCCACGGGCCACGGCGATGCAAGGACCGGTTGTCGCGGTTATCGAAGATCTGGAGCGGGTGACGGGCATGCTGCGCACCGCCGAACGGCTAGCGAGTGTCAACGGCAGCGACGTCATTCTCGCGGTGGCAGGAGTGAGCCGGGCAGCGCAGGCGTGGCTGAAAGACGAGGTGATCCGTGTCGTTGCCAGCGGGCACATGGCGGGCGTCGTCGAACTGGGGCGCGCAGGAGGGGGCACGGCGGTTCTGGCAGAGGCGTTGCGTCAGCTCCGCCCTGGCTTCGTCATCGCCGAGCATGGTGGGCTTCTGGTGCCGCACACTGGGGAACTGAGGCCGCTCGGAGCAGCACTGTCTTGCCCGCTGCTTGTCGTGCGCTGATCCTCCCGGCAGGTGCAGGGCAGCGCGATCGCAATCATGGGCATCGGGGCCGCTCAAGAGCCGGGTTTCGCCCGTCAGACGTGCGCTTTTTTGCACAACGGAGGCTACTCGGGCCCGGACCGTCAGGCTCGCGTTACTGCGTCAGGTGCCAAACAAGAACGCATCGCTCGATCCGACGATCTTGGGATCGGGGGGGCATGCAATGCTCGTGTCCTTTCCGGCATAGTCGAATGCGTTGAGCACGAGGCGGATCGATTCGAGCCGCGCGCGACGCTGGTCGTTGGCGCGCACGACGGTCCACGGTGATGTGGGCGTGTGGGTGAAGCGGAACATGTCGTGCTGTGCGGCCGTATAGTCGTCCCATTTGGATATGGCGGCCAAATCAATATCGGTCAGCTTCCATTGCTTCATGGGATTGTGGCGGCGTTCGTGAAAGCGCAACATTTGTGTTTCGCGCGCGATCGTCAGGTAGACCTTGAAAAGTCTGATGCCGTCCTGGAGCAGCAGGTTCTCGAACTCGGGCGCATCGCGGAAGAAATCTGCAAGCTGGTCCTCGGTGCAAAAGCCCATGACGCGTTCGACGCCGGCGCGGTTGTACCAGGAGCGGTCGAACAGAGCGATGTCGCCGGCAGTCGGCATGTGCGCAATGTAGCGCTGGAAGTACCACTGGCCGCGCTCGGTCTCGGTCGGCTTGGAGAGCGCAACGGAGCGGGCATGGCGCGGATTGAGATGGTGCATGAAGCGGGCGATGCAGCCACCTTTACCCGCACTGTCGCGGCCCTCGAACAGGACGACCAAGCGTTCGCCCTTCTCCTGAATATGGCTCTGCAGCTTGACGAGTTCGAACTGAAGGGCAACCAGATCGCGCTCGTACGCTTTGCGTTTCATCTTCCTTGCGTAAGGGTAGCCATCCCCGGTCAGGGCCTTCTCCTCGATTTCGCCCGGTAGCTTGGGGTTGTCGATATCAAAAGGAATTTGTACCTCGTCGAGGGATGGCTTGGCATTGCCTTTGACGCCTTTTGCAGCACCCGACGACTTTTTCGCTCCAGGCATCCCGATCTCCCGTCCATGGTGTCATGATAGTGTCGTGCTCGCGCGGCCTAATGTGGTGAGCGAGACGTCCGACTCGCCATCCAGTCGAGAGACATGCTGCGGACGACGCAATCACCACATTCGTTCTAACCATGATGCCATGCTCGAAGCGAGCGGGCATCGGGATTGGCTTGGGAAATTCCCTCATTTGGTTGATACAAGGCGGTGTAGATGACGATGTCACGACGCCCCGGGCGACAAGGGGATGGCGGTGATGAGGAACGCGAAGCGGACGATGCGATGCGCATACGGCTGAAATCGATCTTGCGGGGACGTATTGGAATACCTGGCAGGGTCGCCCGTGCGACCCGCGGCTCGCGGCTCGGGCAGGAAATGGATTGGAGAGTGATGCTGTCTGCGATGCCGGATGCGGCGGTCGTACTCGATAGCTCAGCACGCGTGCTGGAGCTCAATGCGCCCTTCAAGGAGCTCTATCCGGATGTGCGCTCAGGCCAGCCGCTCAGCCGGTGGCTGCGCAATCCAGACCTGTTCCAAGCCATCGAGAATGCGGCAGGAGGTCAGCCGGAGGTGGTGACCTTGATTCATCGCCTGCCGGTCGAAAGGCGGATCGCGGCGCGCGTCGTGCGTCTTGGCGATATGCCGGCCGATGAGGCCCGTCGCCTCGCACCGTTCTATCTCGTGACGTTCCGCGATCTCACCGAGCAGGACAAGCTTGCCCAGATGCGCGAGGACTTCATCGCCAATGCAAGCCATGAGCTTCGCACACCGCTTGCCTCGCTGCGCGGTTTCATTGAAACGCTGCAAGGTCCGGCGCGTGACGACGCGGGAGCGCGCGATCGCTTCCTGGCATTGATGGCGGGGCAGGCGGAGCGCATGACCCGCCTCATCGACGACCTGCTTTCTCTCAGTCGTGTGGAGATGCGGGCCCATGTGATGCCGCGCTCGATCATCGATCTCAACGAAGTGGCGGCCTACGTAGTCGAGACGCTTCAACCGATGGCGATGGCAGCCGGGGCTCACCTGCATATCGAGCTCGGCCCGACGCCAACACGGTTTCGCGGCGAGCGTGATGAGATCGTTCAGGTGATCTCCAACCTCGTCCATAACGCGATCACCTATGGCGGTGCGGGGGCGGAGGTGCGGTTGTCGGTGACGCGGGTTCCGGCACAGGGCGGTCATGCTGAGCGGGTGCGGGTCGCGGTCAGTGACAACGGCCCGGGCATTCCAAAGCAGCACCTTCCACGTCTGACGGAGCGTTTCTACCGGCCCTCCGTCAGCGCCAGCCGCTCAAAAGGGGGAACGGGGCTCGGGCTTGCGATTGTCAAGCACATCGTGGCCCGACACCGAGGCGATCTGGAGATTCAATCGCAACTCGGCCATGGCTCGACCTTTGCCGCCTCGTTCGACGCCGTGGAGTGAACTGGCCGATCAGGCTGTGGCGCGTGATTTGTGGCTCTGCGGCGGCCGTGCCTAGAGCAGGTTGAGCTGAAGTGTGCAGTGGTTCAGCGTGAAAAACATGCTCTAAGACAAAAAAGGGCCGGAGCTGCCCCCCGCTCGCTCCGGCCTCCCCGCTGCCGGCGGCGTTGCCGCGGCGCAATCGATATGAATTGTTCAGGCGTCCACCTTGGATCCACTCGAAATTGCTTCCACAGTGGCAGGTGCCGGGGTTGTGTCGCGGCGACGGACCTGCGGCGGCTGATAGGCGCGGCGCGCATGGAACTCGCAATAGGGCAGGCCGGCAACCTTGGTCTTGCCGCAGAAATGGAAGTCGGCGTGCTGGGGATCACCGATCGGCCAGCGGCAGTTGCACTCGGCGAGAGTCTGGATGCTCTTGCGCTCCTTCACCGGAATGACGGGCTCCTCCTGAGCAGGCACGAACGGCTCGGCGTCGGGTTGATAAAGGGCGCGGACGGCGGGGTTGCCAACCTGGGCAAACCGGGGCTTTTGCGGTCGCTTGGCCGTGGTCTGCGCCATGCGCGGGCGCGGACGGTGCGATTTCATGCGGGTCGTGGTGGCGCGGCCCGACAGGCCAAGGCGATGTACCTTGCCGATCACGGCGTTGCGCGAAACTCCGCCAATGCGTCCAGCGATCTGGCTCGCGCTCAATCCCTCCGACCAGAGCTTCTTGAGAAGCTCAACGCGTTCGTCGGTCCAGGCCATAATGCGGCTCCCTGACATAATGTCTTTGGCTGGCCCGCATCACGCGGCCAGACTCATTCTTGCTTCGGCTGCCACACGAGACCTCAACGGACGCACAAGAGCGTCGTCGGGACCTGGGGTCAGACCGGACTTGGATACGGACGCTTACTGGGGGAATACTCGGACGCTGATGCGCACAGACACGCCCAACGAGGGGCAAACGCGAACAGACAACTCGTACAGAGGCATGCCGAGACGGCGGAAATGAGTCGTGCGATAAAAATGTTCGCACCTGTTCCGCTTCAAACGAGTGCCGATCAGCATGTTTTGGCCGACATCTCGTTGGCGACAAGAAGGAGCCTACAATATCCTGTTTCGTGCCTACAAGACGAAGCGTGTCTTGATGCGGGGTGTTGACAGATCGAAGTTGCGCAACCGCAACAGCTTGATTCGCTGGCCTCCGTAATTCCATGCATGGAGCGCCTGCCCGCCTGCGGAGCCCACAGGTTTGTTCCAAATGTGCGGCACCTTGGTCCGCGTTGACAGGATGCCTGTTGCCGATTATCAACGGTGGCTTCGCGGCCGCCGAAATCAGGCGGCTTTTTTGGTTTTGCGGGTTTCCGGGAAGGAATGTGAGAGATGGCCGAAAACGGTCCGACCTCACGGCAGGGTGCCCCGGCCTCCGTTGCATCGGCAACTGCGGCGACGGATGCGCACGGCTCCGGTCCCTCGCCCGCGGTCATGGCGACGTATGCACGCCAGGATCTCGTCTTCGATCGCGGAGAAGGCTGCTGGCTCATTACCGAGGCGGGAGATCGCTTCCTCGATCTTGCCTCCGGCGTGGCTGTCAATGCGCTGGGACACGCGCATCCCCGTCTTGTCGCGGCGCTGAGCGCGCAGGCGCAGAAGCTTTGGCACACCTCCAATCTCTATCGCGTCGAAGGTCAGGAGCGCGTTGCGGAGCGACTGGTGGAGATGACGTTCGCGGACCGCGTCTTCTTCTGCAATTCCGGGGCAGAGGCCTGTGAAGGCGCCGTCAAGACGGCGAGGCGATACCATTATGTGAACGGTGCGCCTGAGCGCTGGCGCATCATCACGTTCGATGGCGCATTCCACGGGCGCACGATCGCCATGCTGGCTGCCGGTGGCAATCCGAAATACCTGGAAGGGTTCGGCCCCGAGGCGCAGGGCTTTGATCATGTTTCCTTCGGTGATCACGAGGCGCTCGAGCGTGCTGTGGGGCCTGAGACAGCGGCCATCATGATCGAGCCGGTGCAGGGCGAGGGCGGCGTTCGCACGGTTCCGGACCAGTGTCTCAAGGGCCTTCGCGATCTGTGCGACGAGAAGGGGCTTTTGCTCATCTTCGACGAGGTGCAGTCAGGTGTCGGCCGCACAGGGCGGCTTTTTGCGCACGAGTGGGCCGGGGTCACGCCCGACATCATGGCAATCGCCAAGGGCATCGGCGGCGGCTTTCCAGTCGGCGCGTTTCTGGCAACTGAGGAAGCGGCCAAGGGCATGACGGCGGGAACGCATGGGTCCACATTCGGCGGCAATCCGCTGGCCATGGCGGTGGCCGATGCGGTGCTCGATGTGGTCAGCGAACCTCAGTTCCTTGGGCAGGTGCAGCAGAAGGCGCTCCGTTTCAAGCAAGCCTTGGAGAGCGTGCGCGACCGTTTCCCGGACAAAATCGTCGAGGTGCGCGGGCGCGGGCTTCTGATGGGCATGCGGCTGGCGCCATCGCTGGCGCCGCCGGCTGTCGTCAAGTCGGCAATCGGCCGGAAACTTCTCGTGGTCGGCGCGGGCGACAACGTGGTCCGCCTGTTGCCGCCGCTCAACATAAGCGACGACGAGATCGCCGAGGCTGTTGATCGCTTCGCGCAGGCGATATCCGATCTCTCCGGCGCGGGTACCTGAACAAAGCACACAGGATAACGACACCAGCGGTTTTGGGCCGCGCTTACGACGTTTTTCCATCCAAGAAGGCCTTCGATATGGCTCTCAGACATTTCCTGGATCTCAACCTGCTCCCCGCGCAAACGCTGCGGCGCATTATCGACAATGCACACGCAATGAAGAAAGCGGGGCGCCGCACGCCAGCGAAGCTGAAGCCGAAGGGGATCGCGGACGCCGTCCTGGTGATGATCTTCGAGAAACCGTCGACGCGCACGCGCATTTCGTTCGATGTTGCCATGCGCCAGCTCGGCGGCCAGACAATCATGCTCAATCATACGGATTTGCAGCTCGGCCGCGGCGAATCCATATCGGATACCGCACAGGTCGTGTCGAGATATATCGACGCCATCATGATCCGTGCAAACTCTCATGACACGCTGCTGACATTGGCCGAGCATGCCAGCGTTCCGGTCATTAACGGTCTGACAGACAAAAGCCATCCGTGCCAAGTGATGGCGGATATCATGACCTTCGAGGAGCATCGCGGACCGATTGGCGGCAAGACGGTGGCGTGGGTCGGCGACGGTAATAACGTGGCGGTGTCGTGGATGCAGGCGGCGGTCCAGTTCGGGTTCTCCATTCGCATCGCCAGCCCCCCGACGCTGAAGCCGGAGAAGGCGATCGTCGACTGGGTGCGCGCCAACGGTGGCGATCTCACCATCACCACGGACGCGCAGAAAGCCGTGGACGGGGCTGATTGCGTCGTAACCGATACATGGGTCTCGATGGGCCAGTCGGATGCCGCACGGCGCAAGAAGCTGCTGAAGCCTTATGCAGTGGACGACGCGCTGATGAAGCGTGCGCACAAGGACGCGATTTTCATGCATTGCCTGCCGGCGTACCGCGGGCTTGAAGTTACCGCCTCGGTGATCGATGGGCCGGCGTCTGTCGTTCTTGACGAGGCAGAGAACAGGCTGCATGCGCAAAAGGCGATCTTGGCGTGGTGCCTCGGAGTCGACTAGAGCAGGTCAGGTTTTGATTGAATCACCTGAGGCCGTTGTGGCGAGAACCTCAATCAAGGCTCGACGGAAGCAGCTGCGCTTCCATCTCAACCGATCAGGCTCTAGGTCGCGTTGATGTTTGATGGAACCATGAACGCAATCCAGAACCTTGTTTCGAGCATGTTTTTCACGCTGAAGCGCTGCGCGCTTCAGCTCAACATGGTCTGAAAGGGCAGGGCGAAATGAGCGAGAGTGAGCGTTTCACAGTCGCTGCCGCCGGTGTGGACGATATCGTCCTGCCGTTCCAGACCGTGCGCTCTCGCGTGACAGGGCGCCTCGTGCGGCTCGGCCCGACGGTCGATCGGATTCTAAAGAGGCACGACTATCCCGACGGCGTCAGCGAGACGCTCGGCGAAGCGCTTGCATTGACGGCGCTGATCGGTGTCGGCCTCAAGTTCGACGGGCGGTTGATCCTGCAGACTAAGACCGATGGTCCGCTCGACTTCCTGGTTGCCGACTTCGCCACGCCCGGATCGCTGCGCGGCTATGCGAGCTTCGACAGAGTGCGCTGTGAGCAGGCCTCCGGCGGCGGCGAGCGTGCCCTGCTCGGTGCAGGGCATCTTGCCATGACGATCGATCCGGGCGGTGACATGGACCGCTATCAAGGATTGGTGCCGCTCGATAATACGACGCTGACGGAGGCGGCAGACACCTACTTCCGCCAGTCAGAGCAGTTGCCGACATTCATCCGGCTTGCGGTTGCGCGGGAACGCACCGGTGGCGGGCACGACTCGAATGACGCCTGGCGCTGGCGGGCCGGCGGGATCATGCTGCAACACGTCGCGCATGAGGGAGGCCGGGCAGCCGAAGAGCTGGCGGCGGCAGAAGAGCGCGGAGCGATGCTCGGCGAGGATGACGATCACTGGCGGCGCGTCACCATGCTGGCGGCGACCGTGGAGGATCACGAGCTGGTCGATCCAACGTTGTCGCCGGAACGCCTGCTGTATCGGCTCTTTCACGAAGAAGGTGTGCGGGTCCAGGCGGCGCGTCCCATGAGCGAATACTGCACCTGCTCGCGCGAACGCGTGTTTGGCTTTCTCAAGCGTTTCGGCAAGGCGGATCTCGCCGACATGCACGAGCCGGACGGATCGATCTCGGTGACGTGCGAATTCTGCTCGACGCGATACGTCTTCGACCCCGCGGAGCTGGAATAGCCGCGTTGCGGCAGGCGTTGCCAAATAGCGAGCCCGTCGGCATCATAGCGCCATGATCGTTCGCACCCGGAAGGCACGCTGGGCAACAAAGATGCACATGAGCCATTCAGCGGCTAGAGCCTGTCACCGTATTTTTGCTTCGCGTGCATGGCCTCGCGTTCTGCCTGCCGTGTTTGCCTGTGTGGTCGCCGTGCTGGCCGTCGAGCTACAAGGCTTGTCGGCGCTCGCGGCGGACATGGGTGCGCGCGAAGTGACCGAGGCGCTCGTCAAGGCGAGCCGAGAGACGCCGGCGGACTTCTCCGGCCACGATCTCACCTACCTTGATCTCTCGTCGCTTGATTTCAAAGGCGCCAAGATGTCGGACGCCGATCTTTACGGCACCGACTTCACGGGTGCGAATCTCGCTAACGCCGACCTCTCGTTCACGCGCCTTGACCGATCCGTTTTGATCCGCGCGGACTTCTCAGGTGCTAACCTCGCCGATGCGACGATTCTGCGCCCCACGGTCTTTTCCGACATGAGTTTCGATCAGGATGACGCGCCGTCGTTCCGCGGGGCGATGATGCAGCGCGTGCGCGTGCAGGCGCGCATGGACGGAGCGGATTTTTCGAATGCGGATCTCACGGAAGCCGACTTCAGCCCCTACGAGAGGCGCGCAGGAGAGGGCACGATCACGACGGTGCCGCGCAACGAGTTGATGAATGCGAAGTTCGTCAATGCGCGGATGACGAAGGCGAACTTTGCGCGCGCTGTCATGCGGTTCGCCGATATGCGCGGCGCGGATCTGACCGGGGCAAATTTGCGCAATGCGGAACTCGTTGGAGCCAATCTCGAGGGCGCCAACCTTTCGGGCGCCGACGTCACGGGAGCCGATTTCACGCGTGTCAATCTCCGGGGGGCGAGGGGGCTCGATACGGCGATCGGGCTCGATGCGGCGCTCAACATGGATGCAGCGACGCGCTGAACCCGCCGCATCATCGCCCGACATCGCGCTGGTTATTCGGACAAGCCCTCAGGTCTCGGCCCAATCGGCCAGACGCTCCAGGAAGCCCATGCACTTTTCAAGCTCGCTTTCCGCGATCCATTCGTTGGCGGTGTGCGCTTGAGCAATGTTGCCGGGCCCGCAGACGACAGAGGGCGCGCCGGCGTGCTGGAAGAGACCCGCCTCGGTGGCATAGGAAACGGCATGCGTATCGTTCTGGCCGGCTAGCTTCATGGCGAGGCTGACCACCTCCGCGCTGCGGTCTGCGCCGAACGGCGGGACGCGGTTCGACAGCCTGATAGCGATATCGGATTCCGGTGCGACGGCACGCATCCGCGGCAGGCAAATCTGTTTCAAAAAGCGGTCGAGCCTTGCTTCGATCGCATCGATATCGAGGCCGGGCGTGGCACGGATCTCGAAGCCGAGACCGCAGTTGACAGGTACGATGTTGGAGGCCGTGCCGCCGCTGATCTCGGTGACTTGAAGTGTCGCGTAGGGCGGGTCGAAGCGTGCGTCGCGGGTGGTGGATTTCAACTCCTCCTCGATACGCATCAGCTCCTCGATCACGAGGCTCGCATAGTGGATGGCGTTGACGCCGAGCGGGGCCATACTCGAATGCGCCGCGCGGCCCGATACGTTGATGTGCCAGCGCACGGGACCCTTGTGGGCGTCGACGACCGTCATCGAGGTCGGCTCACCGACGAAGACCATGCGCGGTCGGGGCAATGACTGGCCGAGTTGCGCAATCATCGGCCGCACGCCGACACAGCCGATCTCCTCGTCGTAGGAGAACGCAATATGGATCGGCGTCTTCAGTCTGCGGCGCTTGAAGTCAGGAACGGCGGCAAGGACACAGGCGAGGAAGCCCTTCATATCGGCCGTGCCGCGGCCATAAAGACGTCCGTCCTTCTTGACCATCTGGAAGGGGTCGGTGTCCCACGACTGGCCGGCGACGGGAACGACGTCGGTGTGTCCTGACAAGGCAACGCCGGGCTTGTCACGGGGACCGATGGTGGCGAAGAGGTTCGCCTTCTCGCCATCCTCGGTGAAAATCAAATCCGAGGCGACACCGTGCTGGGCCAGGTAGTCCTCGATAAAACGTTGAATGGCAACGTTGCTCTTGTGACTGGTGGTATCGAAGGCGACAAGCCGTGCGAGCAGCTCCTTCGTGCCGTAAGTCGGGCCGTGCATTGATGCTTCGCCTCGAATTGAACTCAGCCTGGAACCAGCCCCCGCAAGAGGTTTTGGTAGCACCATCGGGAGTTTGGCGCTCTCAGTTCAGGCTGCGCATAGCGAACGGACTGTCGAGCGAGAAGGCCGGAATGGCCACATCGAACAACTGGCCGATCGCATCCTCCATCTGGTAGCTGCCGACCATGATACCGGAGGGAGTCTCGAGCGGGCAACCTGAGGTGTAGGAGAAGCTTTCACCCGGCGCGATGGTCGGCGTGAGACCGACGACGCCTGGGCCGCGCACCTCCTGCGTCATGCCGATGGCATTGGTGATGCGCCAGAGCCGGGAGCGCAACTGGACGGCTTCGTCCCCCTCATTGGAGATGGTGACCGAGTAGGACCAGAAGAAGTGGTTCTCATCGGGGGAGGACTGGTCCTCCACGTACTGGGGCTCGACGCGGACGCGGATGCCGCGGGTGACGGCTTCGTACATGGGAGGACGGCTCCTCAGAAGTAGCGACTTTCCGGGCGCGCCGGAGATTTCTCTGGCGCGGAGTGTATGGTGCGGACGGCGTGGGTCAAGCTGCATTAACGGCCTGGGCGCTCACGCGTAGGCCGCAGCCAGCGCCCCTTCGAGGTCGGCGACGAGATCGTCCACGGCCTCAAGGCCGACAGACAGGCGCACCGTTCCCTCTGTGATGCCCAGCTCAGAGCGCGCTTCCGGCTTCAAGCGCTGGTGCGTGGTCGTCGCCGGGTGGGTAACGAGGCTCTTGGCATCACCCAGGTTGTTGGAGATCCTCACAATCCTCAGTGCATTGAGGAAACGGAAGGTCTCAGGCTTGCCACCGTCGACGTCGAAGGTGACCATCTGGCCGCCACCGGTCATCTGGCGTCTGGCCAGTTCATACTGAGGATGGTCGGCGCGGAAGGGGTAGAGCACGCGCTTGATGCGGGCGTGGCCGGCCAAGGCATCCGCGATCTTGGCCGCGCTATCGCATTGCGCCTGAACGCGTACCGAGAGCGTTTCCAGGCCTTTCAGCATGATCCAGGCGTTGAACGGGCTGATCGAGGGGCCGGTCTGACGGATGTAATCCTGCAGATGGTCCTTGAGGAACTGGGACGAGCACAGCACCAGACCGCCCAGGCAGCGGCCCTGGCCGTCAATGTGCTTGGTCGCTGAATAGACGACAATGTCGGCGCCGTACTGCATGGGACGTTGCAGCAGCGGTGTGGCGAATACATTGTCGACGATGACCTTGGCGCCAACGGCGTGCGCGATCTTAGAAACTGCGGCGATGTCGACCAGCTCCATCGTCGGATTTGTGGGCGTCTCGAAGAAGAAAGCCTTGGTGTTGGGGCGTACCGCAGCTTTCCAGGCATCGAGGTCGCGCCCGTCCACTAACGTCGACTGGATGCCGAAGCGCGGGCACAGATCCTCGACGATGTAGCGGCAGGAACCGAACAGGGCGCGGGCGGAAACGACGTGATCGCCGGCACGGACGCCGGCGAGGATTGCTGCGGTGACGGCAGCCATTCCTGTGGCAGTCCCGCGTGCTTCTTCGGCCCCTTCGCCCTCCAGAAGGCGGATGCGCTCCTCCAGCATCGATACGGTGGGGTTGGAAAAACGCGAATACTGGTAGCCGGGATCCTCGTTCTTGAAGCGCGCCTCAGCCTGTTCGGCACTCTTGTAGACGTACCCTTGTGTGAGGAAGATCGCCTCGGATGTCTCGCCGAACTGGGAGCGCAGCGTCCCGCCATGGACGAGGCGGGTCTCGGGCGCCCAAGTGGCGGGATCGGATGAAACGGCTCTGTGGGTCTTGTCGGACGCCATGGTGCGGCTGCTCCTTCTTTTTTGTGCGTGAGCCGGAAAGCCCACCGCGCATCAAAAAACCCGGCGCCCGATCCTGAGCTGCCGGTTGGCCCGGCGCTCGGGATTGCGGTGCAATCCGGGTCTTGCGCACGGCCTTTTAGCGAGTTGTTTAACGTGACTGCAAGCCGGCCGGCCAAATCGCCACGAATGATGGAATGGGGATTAGACCCCGCCAGACTTGGCGTCAAGGGGGCCATGGGGTAGAGCGGAGGGCGGAGGGGAGATCATGGTCAAGGCGAAAACCCAGGTGAGATCGCAAGCATCGGTGCATAGTGCGGCGGCCGGCTCGGAGGGGGCGCGCGAGGGCATCCTGCCGGCGCAGGCCATCCGAGCGCTGGCCGATACCGGCGAGATCACGCCTGCCGAGCCGTTCGGTGCGCGGCAGGTGCAGCCGGCGAGCCTTGATCTGCGTCTCGGCGATGTCGCCTTTCGGGTGCGCGCGAGCTTTTTGCCGGGGCCGGGGGTTTCTGTCCGGGAGCGCCTGGCACAGCTTTCGCTCCACGAGATCGATCTCAGGGAGAGTGCGGTTCTGGAGACCGGCTGTGTCTACGTCGTCCCGCTGCTGGAGTCGCTGGCGCTGCCAATGGGGCTGTCGGCCGCGGCCAATCCGAAAAGCTCGACGGGAAGGCTCGACGTCTTCACGCGTGTGATCGCCGATGGCGTGGCGTCTTTCGATACGATACCCGAGCGCTACAGCGGTGCGCTCTACGCCGAGATCTGTCCCCAGACGTTTCCAATTGTCGTGCGGCGCGGCTCGACGTTGTCGCAGCTCCGCTTCCGGCGCGGGCAGCCGGCGATGAGCGATGCTCAACTGGCCGATCTGCACGCTCGCGACACGCTCGTATCCGGCGGAGCGGGGGCCGACATTCAGGGCGGCATCGCGCTTTCCGTCGATCTCATCGGAGACAAGACGGGATTGGTGGGCTATCGCGCGAAACGGCATACCGGTCTCGTCGACGTCGATGCGCCAGGATCGTGCGCTCTGCTCGATTACTGGGAGCCGATCCACGTGCGCGGCGGCAACAGGCTTATACTCGACCCGGACCAATTCTATATTCTTGCCTCGAAAGAAGCGGTACACGTGCCGCCGATGTATGCGGCCGAGATGATGCCGTTCAATCCGCTTGTGGGCGAGTTCCGCGTGCATTACGCGGGCTTCATGGATCCGGGTTTCGGTCATGCCGAGGCCGGCGGCTCGGGCGCGCGGGTGGTTCTGGAGGTGCGAAGCCACAAGGTGCCGTTCATCCTGGAGGATGGGCAGATCATCGGACGACTTATCTATGAGCGCATGGCCGCTAAACCCGACAAGCTCTACGGGCTGGACCTCGGCTCCAACTATCAGGCGCAGGGCCTGAAGCTGTCCAAGCACTTCAAGTGAACATGAGTGCCTCGATGCGGGGCCATTTCTTTCGACGTGCGAAAAATCGACCCGCGTGATCCAACGCACAATCCGCAACCTTGGATGCGCTGAGTTGAACGGTGCGTGCTGCATTCTTAAAGCACACATTGACGTGTTGTATTTTTTTTCAGTGCGGTGAGATCACGCTTCTGTCGCCTTCCATTTGCCGTGATTCGTGGCGTAATCTCGGGCGACGCAACCCGACCCCGCTGAAGCGGGGTCGGCTCCAGCAAGCACTGCGGTGAAGTTCTGCGTGAGCTCGTGGCGCGGCAGGCCCGCTTCGCCACGGAAAGAACGGGCCACAACTTCTCTAAAATAGAAAGTCTACGTTGCATGCTTTCGGGTCGGGCTTCTTCCGTCTCAACGAACCGCGACGCGCGCTTGGATGTCGCGCGCGGGTTTGCACTGTTCGTGATCTTCGTTGCGCACATGCCGATGAATCCGCTGGCGATGATCACGCCGGGACGCTTCGGCTTCTCCGACTCGGCTGAGATCTTCGTGTTCTGCTCAGGCGCTGCGGCGGCGCTCGCGTTTGCGCGCGTGTTCGACACACATGGCATGCTCATCGGCTCGGCGCGCGTGGCGTTGCGCGTGTGGCAGCTCTATTGGGCGCACATCGCAATTTTTCTGCTGGTTCTGGCAACGAACGTGATGTTCGATCGCTGGGCGGGAGGCGGAACAAACTACGTCGATGGGTTCAATCTTGGCCGCGTTTTCAGTCCCGACGGGGGCGCGGCCGTGACCGGACTGCTGACACTCACATATGTGCCCAACTATTTCGACATCCTGCCAATGTACATGGTGCTATTGGCTCTCGTGGCCGTGGTGATGGCGCTGTCCCGTTTCGGCGTGGGCGCAATTGCAGCTGTGGTCATCGGCCTTTGGGTGGTGGCGACTGCCCGGCTGCTGGAGTTGCCCGCGGAGCCCTGGGGCCAGCGCAGCTGGTTCTTCAATCCATTCGCCTGGCAGCTTGTTTTCTTCACTGGCTTTGCCTTTGCCCGGGGCTGGCTTCCCGTGCCGCATTACGACCGGCGCTTGATGATGCTTGCGGTGGGCGTGCTCGTGATGGGAGTGCTGCTGCACTGGCAACCTCTGGCGTCGCGCATCGCGTATCCGCAAGCGCTGTCGATCGCGGTGGCGGAACTCAGTGACAAGACCCATATGGGTATGCTGCGCTACGTTCACTTTCTGGCTCTGGCCTATGTCGCTTTCGTGCTGGCGGGCGAGGGTGGACGGCGATTGAAAGGGTGGGTAGTCGATCTTTGCCGCCTTGCGGGACAACAATCACTGGCGGTTTTTCTGACGGGACTGTGGTTGTCGGTGACGTGTGGCTACCTATTGCAGCGGCTCGGCGGCGGGTTCTTCGCCGCGATTTTTGTCAATGTGCTTGGCATCACCGTGATGGCCTGTGTCGCGTGGCTCGTGGCATGGACCAAATCCGAACCATGGAAGAGTGCGGCGAAGGCTGGCACGAAATTCGGGCCAAGGATGATTCCGTCTCTGCCAGCACCTGCTGGGCTGGAAGCGGGCGCGCGGTGATACCCGACGCCTGATTACGAAAAGGTGAGAGCCAGCGACAGCGCATCGAGGACTGCGGCCTCATCCGTGGCATTGTTTGCGCATTCTCATGCGCTGGCAAAGTACCGGGTGATGAAGCCTTCATAGATGCGCGTCAGGGTTTCAAGGTCGGCAATGCTTACATGCTCGTCGACCTGATGGATCGTCTTGTTGACCAGACCGAACTCGATCACCGGACAATGATGCTTGATGAAGCGTGCATCCGACGTTCCGCCACCGGTGGTGAGCGCGGGACGGCGTCCGGTGGCTGCTTCGACCGCGCCCACCATTGTATCGACGAGCGGACCGGGCTTGGTGAGGAAGACGTCACCAGTACCTGAGAACGAAAGTTCGATGCGCGCGGCAAGCTCGGAAGCCGCCGACTCGCAGATCCCGCGCACGTGGCTCTCCAGGCGCGGGCGTGTCCAGGCATCGTTGTAGCGGACATTGAAGTGCGCCTCGGCGCGGCTGGGGATGACGTTGGTCGCCGTGTTGGGAACGGAAATAACTGTCACCACGAGATGCGAGGGCTCGAAATTGCCGGTGCCGGCGTCGAGCACGGTGGCCGAGAGGCGGTCAATGATGCGCGCCAGCTTCGGCACGGGGTTTTCTGCCTTGCTGGGATAGGCGGCGTGTCCCTGTTTGCCGTGGACGACGATATGGCCGTTGAGCGAACCGCGCCGGCCGATCTTGATCTCATCGCCGAGCGCTTCGGGATTGGACGGCTCGCCGACGATGCAGGCATCGATTCGTTCGCTTTTGCCGCGCATCCATTCGAGAACCTTGGCGGTGCCGTTGATGGATGGGCCTTCTTCATCGCCCGTTATGAGGAAGGAAATGGCGCCAGGCAGCTTGCCGCCCGTCTTCGCGAGGTAGCGCATTGTGGCGGCGAGGAAGCAACCGATCCCCCCCTTCATATCGACAGCGCCGCGGCCGTACAGGATCCCGTCGCGGATCTCGGCAGCGAACGGCGGAACCGTCCAGGCATCGAGATGGCCGGGGGGAACGACGTCGGTATGACCGGCGAAGCAAAGGTTGGGGCCATCCTTACCAAATCTTGCGTAGAGGTTCTCGACGTCGGGTGTTCCCATTTCTATGAAGGTCATGCGGTGACACTCGAAGCCTGCCGGAGCGAGGATCTCGTGCAGGAGCGTCAATGCGCCACCCTCGTGGGGTGTGACGCTGGGGCAGCGGATCAGCGCCTGCGTCAGCGCGACCGGGTCTTTGGCATCAAGCGTCATCTTGCGTCCTATGCACGGGTTCTGGTGGGGCGTTGCCAACTCCAGCGAGTGGATCGGGGCCATATCGGTTTGACCCAGCGGTACCGGGCAGGAAGCCATTGTCGATAATGATGACCAGCATGCTTGCCGCCATACCGGAGACGAAGGCCAGCTCGAACATCGTTGGAACGTGGCTCGACAGGATCAGCCGGTTGTGAGTGAGAATGATGTAGAGGAGGAACGCTGCCGCATAGCTATATGGCAGCCACTGCGGCCAGTTGCGATCGTTGAACCGCTTCACCGTTACCGCCGTCTCGGGAATGAGCAATGCGAGGTTGAAAAGGGTTTCCGCCAGGTTCGGGCCACGCTGGGCGATCATGTCGGAATACCACGCCATCGGATTGGCCAGGAAAGACATGGCCATCGAGGCCAGCATCAGTGGCAGCATGGCCAGCCACCACTGTCGGCGGCTTATGCGTCCATCGAAGCCGAAGAATAGATGCTTCCAGGTCATTGTTTGCGTCGTGCGCCTCGAATTGAGCGCCGAATGAACAATAGTTGAGGGCCGGGATCAAGCCGAGCAGAGATAGCGGTGGCTCGGACCGGGGTGGGTCAGCGCGCCTTGCGCCCGGCCTCGTAGACCTTGAGGTTCGCATAGCAAATGTCGTGCAGCGTGGTGTCGAGGCCGGCCGCACGCACGCGCTCGAGCATATCACCAACGATGTGGTCCGCTTCGACCGGCCCGCCACGCTCCATGTCGCCCAGCATCGAGGCGGCAAAGGTGGAGCTGGTGTCGGAGAACATGCGGCGCCACTGGTCGAGTTGTAACGCGGGGACCGGGTGGCCCGCATGTGCGGCGGTGGCTGCATTGAGATCCAGCATGCGGCGGGAGAGTTCCGCGCCGCCGGGTGCGCTGGCAATGGCACCTACCGGGGCACGCATCAACGTCGTCATCGCCGCCAGATTCGCAAGCATTACAATCTTTTCCCACATCTGCTGCATGATGTCGGGGCTGGCCGTCGGAGTCGTCTTAGCGCGTTCGAGAGCGGAAACGAGCCTCGAGACGCGCTCCGTAATGCCTCCGTCCTGCTCGCCAACGGTGAAGAACTGCCAATCGTTGAGGTGCTCGATCGAGCCATCCGCATTCTGGCGAACCTGAAGGCTCACGCTGCCGGGAAGGACCTGTGCACGCGAAAATCTTCGATTGAGGCGTTCGATATGGGCCAGACCGTTCAGCAGTGGGACGATGGCGGTAGCTGGTCCGACGACCGGCGAAATTGTCTCCATTGCCGCGTCGAGGTCATAGGCCTTGCAGGTCAGCAACAGATAGTCGGGAGCGGTGCCAGCGATCTCGGGGGCCGTGCAGGCGGTAACCGGCATTCCCTGGATGTTGCCGTGCGGGCTTTTCACCGACAGGCCATCGCGCATCAGGATGGTCTTGCGCGTTTCGCGGACGAGAAAGGTCACGTCGGCCGCGTCGTTCTCGATGAGGCGGGCGCCGAAATAGCCGCCGACGCCACCGGCTCCGAGAATGACGATGCTTGGCTTCGACATGACACTTGCCATCCTATGCGTTCGATGCACCGATTCCGTGGTCGTTGCCTGTGGAGCCGAGGGCGCTCGTATACGCCAACGAAAAGGGCTGCCGCGTCCGGCAGCCCTGATGTCACAAGGTCAATCGACCAGAGTCAAACGGCTCAGATATTGATCGAGCCGTGGATCCAGTCCTCAAGGCGCTTCTTCTGCACCAGAGCGCCGGTGTGCGAGGCTGCGACCTGGCCGCCCTGGAAGATCATCAGAGTCGGCATGGCGCGGATGCCATAACGGGTGGTGATCTGCGGGTTCTGGTCGACGTCGAGCTTGACGACCTTGACCTTGCCCTTCAGTTCCTGCGCGACCTGATCGAGCGCCGGGGCCATGGCTTTGCAGGGGCCGCACCATTCGGCAAAGAAGTCGACGACCACCGGCTCGGCGGACTTCAAAACCTCTTCCTCGAACGTCTTGTCCGATACGGCATGCGTCATCGCTTGTCTCCTTCAGCGGGTGCCGGGTCGCGGCGCCTGATTCGCATTGTAACGTGATTGTCCGGCAAGGTAGGGAGCGGCCTAGAGCACGTCAAGGTTGGTTGCACCCAGATCCCAGAGCCTGCGCTCGTAAGTCGCCAGCATGGCGTCCGAAATCTCCATAAGCCGCGGACCGTCGGTCCACAGGAGCGCCGCCTTCATGGCCTTATGCGGGAACATTTGGGCGAGTGCGAGGCGATAGGCCGCAAGCTGCAACAGGTATGCGTCTGCAACCTGTGATGCTTCGCTCGGCGGCGGCCGGTTTGTCTTGTAATCGATAACGTAAACGGTGTCCGCCTGCACGGCGAGGCGGTCGATATGGCCGTTGAGCTTCAAGGCCGGGCCGCGGCCATCGGGTCTTGGTATCTCGGCGGCGATGGCGACCTCGGCGCGGCTTTGTGGACCGAACAGGGGCGCAAAGTCGCTGGCGGTGAGAATGGCCAGCGTCTCGTGCACGATGCTCTTGCGGACTGTCGGCGGCAGCTCGCGCCCGCGGGTGTCCACAAACGCCGCAGCGGCCTTTTCCCAGGTGTCGGCCGGGATGGTGGGCAGATACTCGAGCAGGGTGTGGGTCAAGGTGCCGCGCAGGAAGCGATTTCCGGCGGTGCGGGCTGACGGGCGCGTCGCGGGCGGCTCGTCAGCCTCGGTCAGGGCTGTCGGCGACGGTGTCACAGGCTCACCGGCCTCGTCGACGTCATATGGTGCGAGACGCGAGGGGGCGAGTGGCATGGTGAGCTGGGGTTCGCGCGGTGCCGCGGACTTAGCCCACGCCTCAAGCGGTACGGCAGGGTGCGCCTGCGTCAGCTTCGTATCGGGTGCTTTGGCCGGCGCAGTCTGTGGTGATGCATAGCGCAGGACACTACGGCCGGCGCCGTCGTCAACGGGTTCGAGCATGCCCTCAATGCCATTGCGGACAAGATCGTACCAACTGTCGGGCGAGCGGGTCTGCTTGCCGTCGAATCCGGCGATATACAACCGGTCGCGGGCACGCGTCATGGCGACGTAGAGCAGGCGATTGCGCTCCTCGCGTTCACGCTCTTTGATTGCATCACGCCCGGCGGCGATCGGGGCCAACTGGCCCGATCCCTTGGTTTGCCAGATGAAGGCGGGCGGCGTCTCCTTCGGCGCTGGTGGCATGGCGAGAGGGTAAAGACTCGCTGCGCCGCCGATGCTGTTGGTCGAGCAGGTATCGGGCAAGAAGACGACGGGCGCTTCGAGGCCCTTGGCGCCATGCACGGTCATGATGCGCACCTCGTCGCGGCCATGCTCCATGTCGCGTTTGATCTCACGGTTGGCTTCGCGCAACCACGTGAGAAATCCCGTGAGAGACGGCGGCGCGGAATCATCGAACGCGATGGCAAGGTTCAGCAACTCGTCGATGCTGTCGGCGGCCTCGGCACCTAGCCGTGTCAAAAGGCGCTGGCGCATTCCGTCGCGATCGAGGACGCCGGCCAGGAACTCGAAGGGCGGCAGGAAGTCGGCGCGCCTGCGCCATTCGCGCAGCAGCGCCGCTGCCTCCTCGAATGCGGGACTGGCGCTGCGCTGTTCGAGCAGCGCTTTCCACAATGTGCCGTGACGGCGATGGGCGATGGCGAGCAACTGGTCATCGTCAAAGCCGAAGAGCGGGCTCTTGAGAACGTTGGCGAGTGCCAAGTCGTCCTCGGGGAGGGTGAGAAAATCGCCGAGAGCAACGAGATCCTGCACGGCGATCTGATCGGTAAGCGAGAGGCGATCAGCCCCGGCGACGGGAATGTGGCGGGCCTTCAACGCGGCCACCATCGGTCGCGCGAAGGGGTGGCGCTTGCGCACGAGTATGAGGATGTCGCCGGGCGTGATGGGGCGGCCTTGCGACAAGAGCATTTCGCGCCCTGCCACCATCTGCTGAATGCGCTCAGCAATACGGTTCGCAAGGCGTACTGCGGGGGGCGTGTCTTCGGCGCTCTCGGCGTCCGCGGGTACCCAGGGGTCATGCTTTTGCGCTTCGGCGACCTGCTCCACGTCCCACACTTCGACGAGGCCAGCATGGCCGATACGATGGGCTGCGTGAACGACACGCGATGCGGATGGATCACCGGCCAGATCGTGCGCGGTCTTCGCAGTGAGGCCCGGCGTGCGCTGGTGATCGGCGAACACGCGGTCAACGGCCTCGAGAACCGGGGCTACCGTGCGGAACGACAAGGTGAGTGGGATATCCTGCCAGGTCACGCGCGCGGCCTCGGCACGCTCACGGAATGTGCGACCCATGCGGGCGAACTCTTCGGGGCGAGCGCCCTGGAAGCTGTAGATCGACTGCTTCTCGTCACCGACCGCAAACAACGTGCGCTGCTGCGGCGACATTTCGCCTGACGTCGCGCCGTCTTGGGTTTCGCGTGCGCCGGCGCCGGCAAAAAATTCTGTCGCCAGCGCCTCGACGATGCGCCACTGCTCGGGGCTCGTATCCTGGCTTTCGTCGACGAGAATGTGGTCGAGACCGCCATCAAGCTTGTAGAGCACCCACTGCGCCGATCCTGAAACACGCAAAAGACTGACGGTGTGGCGAATAAGATCTTCGAAGTCGAGCGCCGCGCGACGCGCCTTCAGCCGCGCATAGCGCGTCAGCACCGCATCGGCGAGGCGCATCAAAGCCAGCGTAGCGTCGATGGCGTCGAGCGCGCGGTGATTTGCCGTCAGCTCCGCAAAACGATCGCGCGCGCGGCACAACTGGTCGGTCAGGCCGGGCTCGGCCTTGCGTACGCTTTTCGTCACGAAGCGTTTGTCGGAGCGCGGATTGCCGTCCTTGGTAAGGAGCGCTTCGGCGAAGCAGGCAATGCGCTCAGCATCGCCTGCGCTTCGCATGGCCCTTACAAGTATCTCTGCGAGTTCATTGTCCGTGCTCTTGTCACTGGCTGCCAATATCTGCGCTGCGTGTTCGGCGGCATGTGGAGCCAGAATTTGCGCGCGCTCTGCGTCGATCGTCGCATGCGTTGCAACGGGGTTTATAGAAAAAGCTCTCCGATAGAGGGGGGCTATCGCAGCGAACGGATCGCGCAGGTTGCCGTCTCCGTCGTCGCCGTAATGCCGCACGACATGCTCAAGCCAATCCTTTCTATTGAGTGCCGCGCGCAGCAGGTCATCAAAGCTTTCATCGGCGGCGAAGGCGACGGCGGACCGCAACGCGCGGCCGAGTGGCTTGTCGGTATCGTCGGTGGCCTCGCTCAACGTATCGTCGATCGATTCGCGCATGAGCTGGCGTGAGATCACGTCATCCAGAATTGTGAAACCCGGCGTCACACCGGCCTCGAGCGGGAAGCGCTGCAGAAGGCGCTCGGCGAACGCGTGGATCGTCTGCACCTTGAGTCCGCCGGGCGTCTCAATGGCGCGGGCGAACAGGGTGCGTGCGCGGCGCGTTTCCTCCGCCGTCGGTGATCGACCAAGGAGCTTGACGAGCGCATCAAGGAGTTCGTCTGCGGACTTGGTCACCCAGAAGCCCAGTTCCCTGAAAACGCGCGTCGACATCTCCGCAGCCGCAGCTTTCGTGTACGTGAGGCACAAGATCCGCTCTGGAGCAGTGCCCGCGAGAAGCAGACGGAGCACGCGGCGCGTCAGTACGTGGGTCTTGCCCGTGCCTGCGTTGGCGCTGACCCACGCGGAGGTGGCCGGGTCCGCCGCACGGGCCTGGAACTGGTTGGTTTCGTCCGTGATCGCCTCGATGCCGCGGGCCGTCGCGGGGGGTGCCATGCCGGGGGTGCTCATGCGCCGGTTGATCCTTGGGCGGCTGCCGTGCGGTTGGGAGGGCATTTCGCCGTTTTTCCAAGCCTCGCCATGTCCGCTGGACACGACCCTGCCAACTCACTATAAGGGCCGAGCTTCGGTCCAGGCCAGTGCCGGGTTGGAGCTTTGCCCAGGTAGCTCAGTTGGTAGAGCATGCGACTGAAAATCGCAGTGTCGGTGGTTCAATTCCGCCCCTGGGCACCACATTCATTTGCGTGACGCCGCCGGCCAGCCTATCGCGCGGGTTTCGGTTCGAGGATTGTCCTCGAACCTGCACCATCAGCCTTTCTGTCCATACCGAACACATCGGTAACAGATCGCTCTCAAGACATGGGTGACAACCCTCGTGCCGAACGGGTTGTCGAGGGGCTGCTTTCAATCGTTTTAAAGAGCTACGCGGGATTGGAACGGGGCAACAGAATGCTACCCCGTCCGAAGTTCGATGTGACTAAAGATCCTTCATGAGCTGCCCTTACAATGCCGCTGGCTAAAGCATGGACGCGTCGAGAAAAATTCCACTCAAGCTTCAAAGAAGATGGGTGGTCGGCGCTTGTGAAACTCAGTGGCATCTTCGAACGCTGCAGCCATCCTGAGCAGCAGCGCTTCCTGGAAGTGATTGCCGACGAGTTGCATGCCGATGGGAAGTCCCTCCGGCGAGAAGCCGCAAGGAATAGCGACCGATGGCAGAGCTGTGTAGCTAAAGGGGATCGTGAATTGGCGTCCACGTCCGAAGTCCTTCGCCGCAGCTTTGAGCAATGGGGCGGTTGTGGGTAGTGACGGCGTCAGAAGTGCATCTACTGATCGGAATGCCTCTTTCACTTCCGCGATCACAAAGGGACGCTCGCGAATCCGGCTTTCATATTGCTCGGTTGTAACCTTTGATCCTTTCGCGATGTTGTCGGTGACGATCGGTCCAAAGAGCCTTTCCGCGTCGGGCGTGGACCGAAACTGATCGCCAAGGATCTGATTGAATTCATACAGGAGGATTTCACTGAAGAGTTTTGCGTAATCGAGTTGGCCCTCAAGAGGTTTGACCTTGATGGGCACGATCTCGGCGCCGAGATCCTTGAACGTCTTTGCTGCTTCCTTGACCGCAGCGGCGACGGGTTCGTCGACATTCGCATAGGTGTAGTTGTCAACGATGCCGATACGGAGGCCTTTCACCCCATCCTTTAATGCCGCTGTATAGCTAACACGAGGCTGCGCAAGCGCCGAGTTCTTGTCTTCAGGATCGAACCCCGCCATTGCGTCCAGAAAGATCGCGAGGTCGCGCACGTTGTGTGCAAGTGGTCCCGTGGTGTCGAGGCTGAGCGAGCGCGGATAAAGGCCTTTCAGGCTGACAAGGCCGAACGTTGGACGGATACCTGCTATGCCAAGCCAAGAAGCCGGCACGCGGATCGATCCACCGGTATCGGTGCCAGGTCCGCCAAGGCAGAGATTGGCGGCGATGGCAGCGCCGGTTCCACTCGATGACCCGCCCGGCGAACGATCTAAATCCCAGGGGTTGTGGGTATCGCCGAATGTTGAGTTTGTTCCCGAAACGCCCGCAGCAAAGGCGTTCATGTTCGTCTTTCCGAGGAGGATGCACCCGGCCTCCTTCAGTTTGCGAACCACGGTGGCGTCTGACGTCGACTGGCGATCCTTGAATGCCTCGGAACCGACTGTTGTCTTGGTTCCCTCGACATCCATGAGGTCCTTGATAACGATCGGAATGCCATGCAGAGGGCCGCGGTCTTTGCCATTCTTGAGCTCTTCATCGCGTTCCGCAGCGGTGCGGAGTGCTTCCTCGTTGAGCACCGAGATGAATGCGTTCAACTGCGGCTCAAGCTTTTCGATGCCGCTGAGGTAGGCTTCTGTGAGCTGCTTCGATGTCAGAGAGCCGGAACGGAAGAGTTTTCCGGCTTCAACGACAGACTTCGGAAGACCATCTTTCCCGGCTGATGCGCCACCAGCAAGCGCGCGCCCGCTCGTTCCCGCAACAGCTAGGATTCCAGCTGCAGCACTCGCCCCAGCAAGTACGTCTCTTCGATTTAAGCCATTGTTTTTATTGGCGTCCATGACGAACGTTTCCTCCTGAAAATTTTTTGCGCACTGGGAGGATTGCAGTTATTGAGACGAGGTGTCCAGCTTTTTGTGACGTTGTCGAGGCCATTACCTCCTCGGCATGGAGTGCCGTCATAACCGGGAGGAGAAGCCTGCAAAGGATCGCTCTCAAATTTCCCGTGCGGCCTGCTTTGCGATCCTGAACCGCTCCACCGTCTATCCGACTGCAATCGCGAGTTCGCCAATGGGCGGAGCGCCGATCCCCATCGATCCGCTGGCTCGTATTCATGCCGATGGAGGGAGTCATGGCTCAAGCCGAACGATCGGAATCGATGCAGATGCCTTACTTTTTGTAAATCCTCACGTTGCAATTTTTATCAAGACTTCGTGCTCAATACCTGTGTTTGGAAACCTGCAAATGAGAAGGTTTAGTCAATTCGGCAGGAGGCATGGATGTACATCGCAAAGTACGGGCTGATTTCGATGAATGGCCAAGTGGCCAAACTCGCGGCGAGTCATGATTTTCGAAGTTATGTCAGCAACATGGTCTTCCGGCAGGCAACCCATAAGGCGAAAGAGAAGCTGCAGAGCGCAAATGCGGACACGCCGGGGCAACGGAATGCGAAAGGCCGCAAGTCGAAGAAGGAATGTTGCGCTCTTTGACGCGCGCCACAGCCATCATTCAAATCGCAGGAACTATTGTCGCCGATTGCTCGCCATTGTGCAGGCGGACGTGCGCATGTCGGACCTTGTCTTCAATCTCTTGATTGCGCCGCGTCGTCATTCGTCATTTTTCACTTTCTATCGAGCTGTTCTCGTGCGTGTGTTCTGCGCGAACGTGGAGTTTTGCGCGGCTCATCGCAGCGGTTTTTCTTTCCGTCTGCCGCGGCCTCATTCTCAAGCAGCGCCTTCTTGCGCTCAATGCCCCAGCGATACCCGGTGGGCGCGCCATTCGCTCCGACCACGCGATGGCATGGGACCAGGACAGCGACGGGATTGGCTCCGCACGCCTGAGCGACGGCACGAACAGCGCGCGGTGCACCGATACTGCGGGCGAGGGCGCCGTAGCTCGTCGTGTGTCCCGCAGGGATTCGGCGCAGTGCCTCCCAGACGCGCAGTTGGAAGGCTGTGCCTCTGAGATCGACGGGCAGATCGGGGGCATGGCGAGCGGGCTGATCTATGTGAGCGATGACCTGATCGACACTTGCTGCAAGGGCACGGTCTCCTTCGATCAGATCGGCTTTCGAAAATCTCCGGGCCAGATCGGCGCGCAGCATATGGATGTCGTCACCGATCAGAACGGCGCATATGCCTTTTGCGCTTGTCGCAATCAGGACGTGGCCCAGCGACGATCGCGCATTCACGAAATGGATGCGCTCGCCGGCGCCGCCGGTACGGTATGTTTTCGGGCTCATGCCAAGCACCTCCTCGGCTTCCGCATAGAAGCGCGTATTGGATGTGTAGCCCGCCTCATGAACGGCAGCGGTTATTGTTGGTGAGGTCGGCAGGGCGCGGCGGAGCCGTTCGGCACGTACACTTCGTGCATATTCCTTCGGTGTGACGCCGACGAGCGCCTTGAAGGTGCGATGAAAATGCGACGGGCTGAGGCCGGCCTCCCGCGCTAGGTCAGCGAGGCAGGGCATGTCCTCCGCCGTCTCGATGCGGCGGCAGACCGCTATCATGCGCGCGACGCGGGTTTGATGGCCGTCGGATTGCGTGGCGTCGTCTGGCCGGCAGCGCTTGCAGGGACGGAAGCCTGCCGCGCTCGCTTCGGCGGGGCTCGCAAAAAAATGGACGTTTCGGCGGTGCGGCCGACGCGCGGGACATGATGGCCGGCAATATATGCCTGTCGTGCCGACGGCGTAGACAAAGAGACCGTCGGCGAAATGGTCGCGTTCGGCCACGGCGCGCCAGCAGGATGCCTCGTTCGGCATCGATGCGCCGGCGTTGCCCTCACGCTCGCTTGGAAAACGGGCTGCGATTCGGTTGTGCGATGTGCTCATGAGCAAAGGCTACGCTGTCGTGGTGCTCCGCGCATCCCGATCCTTGCTGTCGAATTCAAAACCCTTGCGGTGCTCGGAAGCGTCGGAGAATTGGCAGTTCAGCCCTTAACGTTGAAAACGGCCTTTTGTGTATCGCCGGACGTTTTCGGAATTTTCAACTCGAACGTGCCGGGACGGATGGGGATGAAGCTGATGGTCGCCTTGCCCTCACCGTCGAATTCGAGAGAGTCGACGCCCAAGGGGCGCACTTCGATGTCATTGATAACGATCTCGTTTACCCAAACGTTGCGGAAGAAGTCGGGGCCGGCGATGCCAAGTTCCTGCGAGCCGTCGGCAATGATGTCGATCGAATAGTATTTTCCGGCCTCCAGCTCATACGGCTTGGCTGCAAGCGGCTTTCCCGCCGCCAAGGTGATCGGCTCAAGCCTGGTCTTCTTCTTTAGCAGGCCGGACTGGCCAGACGCCGGAGCGACTGCAAGCAGTGATGCGGCAAGTGTCATGAGCAGTGCAGCCGGAACGTTCGTTCGCATGATGGCTCCTTGTTTGCAGCACATTACCCACCTCATGGAGAGGGCCTGCGGCGACGTGTAAACTCTGAATTTTGTAATAATATAACACAGCAATGACCCACGGCAACCGGAACTCGTGGGGGCTGGGACGTCGGGTCGTTTGTCCGCTTGGTTGGCTGCGCCCATAAGTTCAAACGAAAAGCGCCGCCTCATGGGCGGCGCTTCCAGCATTCGCAGCGGCTTATGAAGCTACATGAAGCGCTTCCAGGTGACGGTGACCTTGGCTCCGACGGGTACGCGCGGATAGAGATCGAGGACGTCCTCATTGTACATGCGGATGCAACCCTTGGACACGGCGGTACCAATGGTCCAAGGCGCATCGGTACCGTGAATGCGATACAACGAGGAGCCCAGATAGAGCGCGCGCACACCAAGTGGATTGAGTTTATGGCCGCCAGGCACGAAAGCGGGCAGCTTCGGGTTTTCGCGGCGCATCTCGGGTGTTGGCGTCCAAGATGGGTTGACGCGCTTTGCGGACACGTTTGTCACACCGGACCACCTGCTCTGTTGGCGGGGCACGGCAATCGGGTAGCTGATCGCCTCACCGCGTTTATAGATCCAGTAGAGCTTGCGATCTCCGAACGAGACGATGATCTGGCCGGGGTTGTACCTGGGGGAGAACGATACGGTGTCGCGCGATCCACCGCTCCACAGAAACGAGAAGAAGTCCTGCGCTGCGGCAGGCTTTGTGCCTGGTGCGAGGAAAACTAGAGCAAGCGCAGCAAGAGCAACGCGGCGAAGCAGGGGAGTGGTGGGGGACATCGTTCCAAGATCCTCTTCGACTGCGATCGAGTGTACGTTGGGCGAAATACAAACGTCGGGTCCACGCGGTGTGGAGCCCGAACAAAAATAGTCGGCGTATATGCTCAACAAAACGTTGATGAACTTGCAGCCTCACACCGACGCACGCAACATTTCGCCCGCAATTGGCCCTCGCTTGGCCACTGTTCTTCATGGCGCAGTGGGCATTTTGCAACAATTGCACGTTGCTTGATCACGATCGACGATCGCCGGATCACTTTTGGTTGCAGGAATCTTATTGTCTTGAACGTTCTCGCAGGATTTGGGCAGACCAGCCGGCGTACCATGTGATGCTATGGCGCGAACTCAGGCGCAGCGTCATCATCCGACGCAATTCCGGTTCCGCCAACTGCATCGCGGCCGCGGTGACCCAATACACGTGCGACGTCGCCTCCGATGCCGATAAGACTAGGCACCAGGAGGAGCACAAGTACGGTTGCGGTCGCCAATCCGAAAACAAGTGTCAGCGCCATCGGGATAAGGAACTGGGCCTGTCGGCTCGTTTCGAAGATAAGCGGCAGGAGGCCGCCAATCGTCGTGAGCGACGTGAGCAAAACGGCGCGCAAGCGGTCGCGGGCGCCGCCGATGGCGGCCTCCTCCAGGCTTTCGCCGAGCATGATGCGCTCGCGGATACGGGTCACCAGCACGATCGAGTCATTGACGAGAATGCCCGACAGGCCGAGCAGGCCAACAAGGCTGATGACGGTCAGGCTGTAGCCCATCACGTAGTGGCCGATCACGGCCCCCACGAAGCCGAACGGGATGATCGCCATTACGGCAAGCGGCTTCCAGTAACTGGCGAAGACCCAGCCGAGCACGATGTAGATGAGTGACAGGGCGAGAAGCGCGCCAAGCTTGAGATCCTTGAACGACTTCTGCGTTTCGTCGGCTCGGCCCTTGAATGTGTAGCCGATGCCGTATTTCTCGATGATCGGCGGCAGCACCTCGGCAGCGAGACGGTCGAGCACGTCCTGAGACTTGGTCACGTCGCTGTCGATATCAGCGGTAACGGCAACGGTGCGGATGCCATCCTTGCGCTGGATGATGGAGAAGCTGCGCCGCTCGGTGATGCTCACAGCCTCTGTGAGCGGTACGCGCTCGCCGCGCGGTGTGGTCAGGTAAAGGCGCTCCAGGTCGGCGCGCCCGGCGAGTTCCTGTGTTCGTTTGACACGAACGATGATTTCTTCGTCGTCGCGAGCAAAGCGCGTAGCGATATTGCCTTCGAAGGCGTTGCGGATCTGTTGTCCAATGCTCTGCCCGGTGAAACCGAGGGCGAGGCCTCGCGCTGTCAGCTCGAATACGAATTCCTGCTTGCCGTACGGCAAATCATCGTCAATGCCGGAGACGCCGGGGAAGCCGGTCAGGGCGAGCTTTACCTCATCAGCGGCGCTCTTGAGCTTGTCGATGGGGCCATTCTGCAAGCGCACGTCGACGTCGCGTCCAGGCGGGCCACCGCGGCGACCAAAGATGGAGACACGCTCAACGCCGGCAATTGCAGTCCGGGCTTTCTGCCAGGCGGCGACAATGCGCTTGGTCGGGATCGTACGCTCCTCGCTCGGTGTGAGCTGTACGTCGATTTCAGCGAGATTGTCGCCCTGCGTACGGCCGGCCTGCCCGATGGTGGTGAAGACCGCTTCGACCAGCCTTGTCTTGCCGGTGTCCGTTGGATGAGCGTCAGTGGCGCTCTTGCGTTCCTTTTTCGGTTCGACTGTTGGAGCATCTGTGGCGCCGCTTGCCGTCGCGCTGCCCCTGTCTGTTGCGGCCTGGTCGAGCAGCCGGCGCTCAGCCGCATAAAGCGCTGTCTCGATGCGAGCGGCGGCGGCGATCTGATCGTCGCGCGGCATGCCGGGCGCGAAGGTGACATAGGCGGAAATGTTCTCGGGCTCTGGCGAGGGGAAGAACTCGAAGCCAACCCGGCCGCCGGCCAGCATGCCGACAGAGAGAATGAAGAAGGCGATCATCGCCGCGACGGTCGTGTAGCGCCAGCGGTAGGTAAGCGTGATCACGGAATTGAAGCTATGATCGCGGAAATGGGCGAAGCGGCGATCGAATGCCTTGCGGGCGCGGCTGGGCTGGCGGACCTTGCCGAAATAGCTGTGGCGCAAGTGGCCAGGCAGGATCAGGAAGCACTCGATGGTGCTCGCCGCGAGCACAGACAACACCACCAGCGGGATCGCACCCATGATGTCGCCGATGCGGTCGGATATGAACATTATGGGCATGAATGCGCATGCGGTGGTGAGCGTTGCGGCGATCACGGGAGCCAGCATCTTCAAGGCGCCCTGCTCGGCAGCTTCGAGTTGCGACATGCCCAATTCTTCATTCGTCGCGGCCTGTTCGCCGACGACGATTGCGTCGTCGACGATGATGCCGAGCATCATGATGAGGGCGAACATCGAGACCATGTTAATGGTCTGGCCCGTTGCGAACATGACGCCGAGAGCGGCAAGCAGTGACACGGGAATGCCTGCGGCAACCCAGAAGGCAATGCGCGAGTTGAGGAAGATGAAGAGCATGGTCAGCACTAGCGCGAGGCCCTGCAGACCATTTTCGGTCAACACACTTAATCGCTGGACGACGAGCTTGCCCGCAACATCGTAGACATTGACTTTCAGCGTCGGCGGCAGCGTCGGGCGCAGCTTGTCGAGATAGTCATTCATGATGCGCATGGTATGGAGCGTGTCGGCGCTGATGGCGCGCTGCACCTGCAGCTCCACGCCGCGCTCGCCATGGAAGAAACCCTGGCGTCCCTCCCGGTCGAACGCGGTGCCGATCCGGGCGATGTCCTTGAGCCGGATCTTCTCGCCGGTGACTGTCGAGCGGATCTCGATTTCGCCGATCAGCTCGGGCGTGCGGCGCTGGGACTTGGAGCGCAAGAGCACATCCACGGCACCCTCGAGCTTTCCGGCGGGTATATCCTGTGTGTTCTCGCGCACGAGGCGCGCAATTCCGTCAAGGGTGAGACCCAGGCGTCGCAAGTCGGTCTCGGCGATGCTGATCCAGATTTCCTCACTGCGGTAGCCGCCGAAGGTGACGCGGTCGATACCGGCGCCGAGAAGGCCATCGCGAAACTGCTTGGCGTAGGTCTTGAGCACCTTCTCTGTGAACGGGCCGGAGATGGAGATCTTGGCGACGTTGTCGAAGAAGGCAGCCCGCGAGATGATGGGACGTTCTATTGTCTCAGGCAGTGTGGTGACGCGTGCGACGGCCTGCTCGACGTCGCTTTGCGCCTTTTGCGAATCGGCTCCCGTCATGAGCTCGATGGAAATCACGGCTGAGCCTTCGCGGGCAATCGCCGTCACCTCGTTGACGTCGTCAAGGAAACGCAGCTCGGGCTCAAGCACGTCGAGGATGTTGCTTTCGACATCCTCGGCGCTGGCGCCGGGCCATGGCACCGTCACGGTGATGATGGGAATCTCAATGGTCGGGAAGAACTGCCGATTGAGCTTGGCGATGGCAAAAATGCCGATCAGGACCAGCGTCATCATCAACAGGTTGGGCGCGGTGCCGTGACGCACGAAGATGGAAATGAGGTTTTGCGAGGGGCCTGGTGCCGGTGCGACGGGGCCACCGCCGCCGATTGGCGGACGGTGCTGGGTCATGGCGCCTTGCTCTCGCGGATGGCGGTCGGCTTCGCCGGGCGCGTCAGGCTCTTGATAAGAACGCCTTTGCCGGGAGTCGACATGCGGGTCGTGACGATTTCATCGCCGTCCTCGAAAGGCCCGCGTACGAGCAGATCGCTGCCGGCGGTACCGATGATCTCGACCTTGCGCGGATCCAGTCGGCTATCGACGACGGCATAGACGGTGTCACCCTCGTAGAGCGCGGTATTGGGGATCCGTATCACATCGTTGAACTTCACGTCCTCAAGGCTCAGCTCGACGAATGCGCCAGGCCTCAGCGGTACGCGCGCGAAAGGATCGAGGATGCGGGCGAAGACGTCGACGCCACCGCTCGCCGAGGTAATGCGAGCGGCAATGCGCGCAATGGTGGCGTGGTAAGTGAAGGTCTCGCCGCCCAATGTCCAGTGCACCTTGACCGGGCGCCCCTCCAGCTTGCCGTCATGGGCGACGATGCGGCCGAACTGACTGTCGGTGAGCGAGAACTGCGCCTCGATCCAGCTCTGGTCGATCAGCGTGGCGACCTTGTCGTTGACCGACATCATGCGGCCGACCTGAGCGCCGACCTCGGTGACGTAGGCATCGAACGGCGCCAGCAATTCAGTCTCGACCAATCGCCGCTCGGCGCGTGCGATGATGACATCGAGGCGCTCTGCCGCGGAATTGGTCTGGGCGATGCGCGCATTCCAAACGCCGATCGAGTTTGCGAGCTGGTCGGCTGTCTGCTGGCGCTGCAGAACGATCTGGCGGCGGTCGTCGAGGGAGCGTTCCGGCAGGTTGCCGCGCGCCACAAGCTGCTCGGCGCGCTCCACATCGGCTTTGGCGAGCGCAAGTTGTGCGCGGGCATGCGCGAGCGAGGTTTTCTCTGCCGCAAGCGAGGCCTGCTGCTCGGCGAGACGGGCGGCGGTCTCGGCGCGCTGTGCCTTTGCCTCATCGCGCGCGGCCTTGTAATCGAAGGGATCGACGACAAGCAGCGTCTCGCCGGCTTTGATCCGTCCGCCCTCGCGCAGCTCGTCGTGTGTCTTGATGACTCGGCCTGCGACAAGAGCCCGAATATCCACCTGCCGGCCGGCAACGGTGTTGCCGTAGAGCGTGAGGGTGGGCTGGGCGCTCGTGCGAGTCGCGGTGACCGTCTCGACAGCGAATGCACGCTCCGACTGTGCCTGTTTCGGCGCCTCGGGACGCGTGGCCTTCAGGTACTTGTAGCCGGCAATGCCGAGCGCAATCACGGCCAGAGGCAGGAGTGTCTTGAGAAGGCCGCGACCGAAGCGGATCAATGTCCCGGATCCGCGTGTTTGCGACGAGCCATCGTGAGCCATCGGAGAGGTTGGCGTGGTGGATGTGGTGGCGGCGTCCTGTCCGGCTGGCCGGCGTCCGGCGTGGGCGAATGATACGGTCCGATCCAACCCGGTGACATCCGCTTCCGGCGCGGTGTCGGTCGGTTCTTTTCGGGCGGGGCGGCTCACGAGGCGTCGTCCTGGTTGCAAATTCTATCGGCTGACTTATCCGGTTACGGTTTAAGGCAGAAGCCTAAGCCTAAGCCATATCATAGACCGGTTAAGGTTCCGCGGGCGCTCTTTTGAAGCAGACGCCAGCAGCGAGTGTCAGGTGGGAAAGCGGCAGCAAAGCGTTCGATGCCGTTAACTATTGTGCGCCTGGCTCGCGCAATCCTGTTGCGAGCGATCCACGGATGAGGCGTCGACACCTCATTGCTGGCCGACGGAGGTTTCGACAGACATGCCGATGAGCGCGCGCAGGGCATTGATGCACCCCGCGCCGAACTGCTCGTCCTCGCCGGGCGGACCGAGATCTGATGCCGTTTCCTTCAGTTGTGCGACAACCCGGTCGCGGCCAAGGCCGGAGGCGTGGCCAAGGACGAGTGCGGTCACTGCAGAGACGTGGGCAGCGGCGAAGGAAGTGCCGCTCGCCAGGTCATAGGTGCCACCTTTGGCTGCCGCCATGACATCGACGCCGGGGGCGGCAATGTCGATATAGGTGCCGACGTTGGCATTGGCATAGAGGTTCTTGTGGGCGTCGATGGCGGTGACTGCGATCACGGCCGGATCGGCGGCCGGGTATGCAGGCGGCGCCTCGGGGCCGCCGTTTCCGGCGGCAGCGATGAAGATCACGCCGGCTTCGCTGCCCTTGGCGATCATCTTGCCCGCGAGCGTATCGAGCGGCGGACCGCTGAAGCTCATGTTGACGATGCGTGCGCCTTTCAACAGTGACCAGTTGAGGCCAGCAACGATACGTTGTGACGTTCCTCTGCCGCCGTTCATTTTCTGCTGCGGTTTTGACGGCCTGTCTGCTGCGGCCGATTTCCCAACGGTCGGTGTAAATGCCTGCACGGAGAGAATGCGCGCGCCGGGGGCGATGCCGGCCAGTTCCCGCTTCGCCGTCATGATGCTGGCGATGGCAGTGGCGTGGGTGTCGGGAATGATATCCTTTGAAGGGAACGTATTGAACTGTCCGGCTATGCTACCTGCGATTTCGGGATGATCCTCCTCAATGCCGGTGTCGATCACGGCAATGAGGACGTCGGTGCCTCTCGAGATCGCATTCGCCTTGCGCGCATCGATGAGGTCGAGAGCATATTGCGGCAGAGTAGTGCGCGTAGATGCGGGTGAGGACCGGGCCGCATCAAGCGGCACGGCCGCGGTGGCGCCATCGTTCAAGGTGTAGCGCCAGTTGGGTTGACTGGTTTCCACGCCCGGCTCGCGCGAGAGGGAGGCGACTACGTCCTCCACGGTGCGGTTCGCAGGAATGCGGAAGCGAAAAAGGCTGGTGCCCAAGATGTCGAGGCGCGTCTGTGAGAGTGTGACGAGACCGAAAGCGTTGATCAATCGGTTTGCGACTTGCTGCGGTGATGTGCCTGGTATCTCGACCAGAACCTCGTCTGGCTCATATGGGCTGTCGTCGTCCGCCGCGGCGGCGCGCTGAGGGGCCGGTAGCGCGGGGCTGCCGGGCGGTGGAGGCAAGGGAACGCAGCGTCCGTCGGTGCGATACGTTCCATCAGGGCATCCCGTACCGGCGATGCGCCGGCACTTGCCGTTGTGGAGGTGCCAGCCCGGCAAACAGCCCGGCCCGGCAGGCGGCGTTTCACGGTTTTCATCGTCGGTGGCAACGCAGAGGCGACCTTTGCGCACGGTGCCGCCGGGGCACGGCGGGGTCACGCAGCGATAGGCCTTTTGCGAAATGCGTTTCGGCTGGGATGGCGGCGGGCATCGGCAGACGCCGCGAAGCATCGTGCCGCCAAAGCAGCGGCTGGGGCCAGTACCATTACCAGAACTTCCGCCTGGCGGAGTTGCCGGGGGGATGTCCACGCATTTACCTGCGATTCGTTTCTCACCTTTGCCACATGGCGGCTGCACATGAGTGCATCTGTAACGATTGCGGCCAATGCGCAAGGGTTGCGCGCCATGCGGGCAAAGACATCGCGTTCCGGCGCGCTTGCCATTGATGCAGACGGTCACATTACCCGATCCAGGCAGAGGGCCGGAGGGCAGGCACAGCTTGCCGACGCGTTTCTTGCCGCCAGGGCAAGGCCGCGGGCCACTGGTGCATTTGTAGGTCCGTGCACCGACGCGGCGAAGCTTGCCGCCGCCGGGACAAATGCAATGCGATCCGACACGCGTGCCGTTGATGCACTTGACGCCGGAGTCTCTGTTTGGACGGCCTGGCCGGGGGTTGGACTTGCGCGCCCGTTTGACAGGCCCGCAAAGGCCGAGTTTCTGCAATTGCGATGGACAGGCCTGGGCGACAACGAGCGGCTGAGTGTTCTGTCGCCCGTTCGCCGGGCTGCCGTGTGGAGCCTGCCCTAGTGGTGTCGCTGCGGCCACGCTGGTGCCCAGTCCGACGAGAACGGCGAGAGCCATTACAGCCGCCTGCCAGAGCCTAAGCGCGTTCTTGCCGCCTGCGTCGCGGTGCAAGCGCCATCGGCTTACGCCTTCACTCCTCGGTGGGCAGCCGCTGGACGGCATCGGAAACTCGACTCGATCAAGGTTCGGGCCCCGGCCTGATGTTAATCCAGTGTAGGCGGAGGTCTGCTTCAGGACATGGAATAAAGTGGATGAAGTGTAGCCCTCACGCGGGACTGCCGCCAGTCGCGAGGTGGCGGCTGGGGCATTGTTGGTCAACGGCTCAAGTAAGCAATTGGACGACATCGTCTCAGCGTACGGTGGGGCAGGGCGGGACGTCCGCCTTCGTTTGAGCATTCACCGAGTTTGTCGTGGTCAAATGCGTTTGGGTTCAATGCCGCTTCAGGGACTGTTTCATAAGTTGGGGACCAGCCGCACCAGGTAGGGCGACAACAAATAGGCGGCATAGAGCAGGACAGCACAAAGAGCGATGCGGAGCAGCCAATCTGGCAAATGGCCGGTGAGACGTGAGCCGAGCGCGATGCCGGGTATCGAGCCACTCAAGAGTGCGGCGAGGATCAGCCAATCGACATTGCCTAATCCCACATGACCGAGACCGGAGATGAATGCCAGCGGTATGGCGTGAACGATATCCGTGCCAATGATGCGTCGGGCCATCAACGCTGGGTAAAGCGCGGAGAGGACGGCGACGCCAATTGCGCCGGCACCGACCGACGTGAGAGTTACCAATACGCCGAGCACAAGTCCGAACGCCAGCGTCGTGCGGTGGCGTACCGGTACATCCAGCGCGCTGGCGCCCTCGCGCCGGTCGCGCAAGACCCAGGGGCAGAGGGGAATGATGATCGCGCTGGCAACGAGCAGTATTGCGAGCAGGCCGCGAATGATCTCACCGAGACGTTCGGTGTCGGGGGCAGCAACGTAAAGCCACGTGATTGTCACTGCGGATGCGCTAATGCTGCCGGCACAAAGCCAGCGCAGGATCGGCCAGTTGACATTGCCATATTTGTGATGGCGCACGGCCGCCGAGGCCTTGGTGATGGAGGCGAACAACAAGTCGGTGCCGACGGCAACCGCCGGGCTGACGCCAAATCCCGAAATCAGCATCGGCGTCAACAGGGCGCCGCCGCCCACGCCGGTAAGGCCGACGAGAAAGCCGACCAGGCCACCTCCGGCCATCATCTGGAGCAGTGTCTCGGGCGCATAGCCTGTCATTGGGGCTCCCGTGTTCACGCGAAAGTCGCAAGTGCAATGCAGGCATTCGGGTGTGCCGAGAGTGAAGCCGCGGCGATCGGTACTCGTGGCCCGACGGGCAAGCCTGCGGCCCCAAAAAGCAGGTCCGGCTCAGGCGGTTTCACATCAACCACTGTGGCCTGCCCTAACTCCTTGATCGAGAGTCTGGTTCACGCCTTCGCGGAAGTTTCAGCGCTTCCATCTCAGCAGACCAGCGTCCAGCCAGGGGGGCCGATTGAGAAAATCATACTGCTTTGACTGCGTCTACATATAAATTGGAGAAATCTATCACTCTTCACTTCTCAACCAGGAATATTGTGGCGCTGAATGTATTCATCGTACGGCGCACGGCACCGGGCTTATTACTGAGTTGTGAAGTCAAGATTGGTGCTTGATCAAAGGCGCGTCGTCTGGCATCGAGTGCGGTAATCACGCCATTGCCTGCACGGACTTCTTCTTAAACGTTCCCGTTGCGGGCTCCAGCAATCGACACCAGATGTGGTGCAGCACGGTCTGTCGACGTTCGGTCGCGTCGCAGCCGTTGCCAAAAACGCGGCATGCGCAGGAGAACCAAATGAACGTTTCGAAGACGCAGGTCCTCGAAGCCTTGCAACGGGTCAAGGGCCCTGAACTTGAAAGCAATATCGTCGAACTCGGCCTCGTTTCCGAGATCCTGATCAAGGATGGTCGCGTCTACTTCTCTATCACTGTTCCGGCCAGCAAGGCGGAGGAACTCGAGCCGCTGCGGCAGGCAGCACAGAAGGTCGTGGAGGAAATCGAGGGCGTCTCGGGTGCTACGGCCGTGCTGACGGCCGAGGCTCCACGCGGCACAGCCGCGGTGCCGAAAGCAAACGGCGGCGCGAGTGAGCATGCACGGGTTACGGAAGCACGGGCGCGTGGTGCGGCAGGCGATGGCGCACCCAGGCCGCGCGCAACGGCTGGCGTTTCGGGCGTGAAGCATCTGATCGCCGTTGCGTCGGGCAAAGGCGGCGTTGGCAAGTCGACGACCGCGGTTAATCTTGCGCTCGGCTTTCTCGCCAATGGCCTGAAGGCGGGCGTGCTCGATGCGGACATCTACGGTCCATCGCAGCCCCGGCTGCTGGGTTTGTCGGGTCAGCCGCAGCCGATTCCGAACACGAATACGCTGAAGCCCATGGAAGGCTATGGTCTCAAAACCATGTCGATGGGCTTCCTCGTCGACGAGGGCACGCCGGTCGTATGGCGCGGGCCGATGCTGGTTTCAGCACTCAACCAGATGCTGCGCGACGTCGCCTGGAACATCGACGGCGATCTTGATGTGCTGGTGATCGACATGCCGCCGGGGACGGGTGACGTGCAATTGTCGATGGCACAGCAGGTGCCGCTTTCGGGGGCGGTGATCGTCTCGACGCCACAGGACTTGGCGCTGATCGACGCGCGCAAGGGCCTCAACATGTTCCGCAAGGTGGATGTGCCGGTGCTCGGCATCATCGAGAATATGAGCTACTTCGTATGCACCAAATGCGGCGAACGCCACGAGATTTTCGGCCACGGAGGGGCGAAGATCGAGGCGGAGAAACTTGGGCTGCCGTTCCTCGGCGGCATCCCGCTCGATATCAAGATCCGCGAGCGCTCGGATGCCGGCCAGCCAATCACGGCGACGGAGCCCGATTCGATCCATGCCCAGACGTTCCGAGATCTTGCCGCGCGAGTCTGGGGTGAGATCGAGGCTGCACAGGGCAGGCGCACGCCGCCGCCGAAGCTTGATGTCGTCGATAGCGGGCGTATGCTGGCGGTTCGCTTCGAGGACGGGCGGGCCTATGACCTCTCGGCGGAGATGCTGCGGGTGATGAGCCCGTCTGCCGAGGTCCAGGGGCATTCGCCGGATCAGCGCATCACGGTGGCGGGCAAGCGGAACGTGAAGATCTCCAAGATCGAGCCAACCGGAAACTACGCCGCGAAGATCATTTTCGACGATGGCCATTCGACCGGTCTTTATGCATGGACCTATCTCGATGCGCTGGGTCGCGAGAAAGATAGCCGCTGGGCCTCCTACGAGGCTGAGCTTTCTAAGAAGGGTCTGAGCCGCGGATAGGGATATGAGCGGGCGCCACGAGATCACGACGCTCGGTGAGCTGGAAGCGATCTACGGGGCGCCACGCCCCCAATCGCTTCTGAAGGAGGTCGGCCAACTCACGCCGGAGTACAGGGCGTGGGTCGAGGCGTCGCCATTCGCTGTTTTGGCGAGCGCCGGCGAAGACGGGCTCGACTGCACGCCGCGCGGGGACGCGACGGGCATCGTCCAAGTCGTTGACGAACGGACGCTGCTGTTGCCTGATCGTCCGGGCAACAATCGCATCGATTCATTGCGCAATCTCATTCGGGATCCGCGCGTGGCACTGCTGTTCCTGGTTCCGGGCCGGGACGAATCGATCCGCATCAACGGGCGCGCCGTTATTTCCACCGATCCCGATCTGCTGGAACGGTGCAGCATGGATGGAAAGCTGCCGCGAACGGTTCTCGTCATTTCCGTGGAGTGCGTCTATTTCCAATGCGCGCGTGCATTGAAGAGATCGCGGCTTTGGGCGCACTCGCAAGATGGAAATGTTCTCTCGCTGCCCAGCATCGGCGATATGTTGCAGTCGATCTCGAAGGGCGCATTCGATGGAGCGGCCTACGATGCCGAGCTGCAGGAGCGACTGAACAAGAACCTTTACTGATGTGGACTTCAATCTCGCGGAACGGTTCGCTGCTCTCACGCGAGGGAGAAGGACACGTGGCGCGAGACCGAGATGACGTTAGAGGCAAACCTCGCCACGCATGCAAATATTGTCCACGCGCAGCCGTCCTCTCGTATTCGGGTCGGGGGATCCGTCGTACAACGGGATCGGGTCGTGCGGTCATCCAGGATGGGTTCTTCAACGAAGCACGCCGTAGCGCGCGGTAAGCAGTCCGACAATCAGAAGGACTGCGACGCTAGCATGGGTAGCGATGGTCCACCTTATGGCGGAGCGAAGCTGCCCGTTGCGTGCGGCGCTCGCCGCCATGCCAGCCGGGATGGCCGCGACGAGTATGATCCAAACCGTTGCCGGAAGCGGCGCGGCGAGAAGGCTTGCAAAGCCCGCAACGAACCATAGCGAGAGCAATCGCGCCGAACGCGCGGCACCCAGGCGTGCCGGTAGCGTCAACTTGCCGGCTGCCCGGTCGGCAGGAATGTCCGGGATGCCGTTGATCCAAAGAATTGCGGCGGCGAAGAGACCCAGGCCAAAACCTAGCCACCAGGATTCAACAGGAATTCGCCCGGTCAGGATGAGCGTTGTGCCGATGACTGGCAAGATGCCGAAAGCGGTGGCGACGACAACATCGCCAAGGCCACGGCATGTGAGGCAGGGCGGGGCGGTGTAGAAAACCGCCAGCGCGACACCAAGGATACCGATCGGAAGCAGCCCAGGAGGCGCCACCGCCAGCAGGCAGAGGCCGATGAGGCTGCCAACCGCCAGAAGGGCCGTGCCGAGTCGAAAAACCGCGGGAGGGGTCAAAATGTCGTTCTGAATGAAGCGACTGCCCCCCGTGAAGGGATGGATGCGTGCGGAATTCATTTCATCGGCGCCACTCGCCGCATCGAAATAGTCATTGAGGACGTTGGCGCCGGCATGGATCATCGCAATCGCTGTCGCGGATGCGGCAAGCAGCATGGCAGTCCAGGCCGGAGTGGCGCGCCAATCGGCAAGAGTGCCCGCAACCAGCACGGGCAGCAGCGAAACCTGAAGGAAGGCCGGTCGGGTGGCGGCTAGCCACGTAGCGAGACGGTTCGCCAGCGTCGTACCATGAAATATCCTGGGAGAAGGGTCTGGCATGTCGCATATCTGCAATGTGGGATTGCTTCGTTCCCGGCCGGAATGCTGTAGAGCAATTGTCACCGCGCCAGAAACGCGTACTCAATACCCGCACAGTAGCAAAATCGGAACCGCAGGGGCACATGACGAAGAAACAGACGCAAGCACAGCGTAACGAGAAAGGCAGCCGCAAGGCATCGCAGGCGTCGCAAGCCACGCAAGGTGGGCGTGATTGGATCGACGCGGAGCTGGAGGATGCCTTTGACGAGGAGTTGGAGCTGGAGATCGACGATCACCGCGCGCCCTTCGACGTCAAGGCACTGGTTGCCAAGCGCAAGAAATCCGAGATCGATCGCAAGACTTATTTTCGCGAGCTTTTTCGGTTACAGACTGAGCTGATTAAACTGCAGGACTGGGTACAGTTTACCGGCTATCGTCTTGTCGTCGTCTTCGAGGGTCGCGACGCGGCTGGCAAGGGCGGCGTCATCAAGCGCATCACGCAGCGACTCAATCCGCGCGTGTGCCGTGTCGTCGCGCTGCCAGCGCCGACGGAGCGTGAAAAAAACCAGTGGTACTTTCAGCGCTACGTTCCGCATCTGCCAGCCGCAGGCGAGATGGTGCTATTCGACCGCTCCTGGTACAACCGCGCCGGCGTTGAGCGTGTGATGGAGTTTGCCTCACCCTCACAGGTGGAAGAATTCTTCCACGATGTGCCCGAGTTCGAGCGGATGCTGGCGCGCTCCGGCACCAAGCTCATCAAATACTGGTTCTCGATCACTGACGAGGAGCAGCAATTGCGCTTCATGATGCGCATCCACGATCCCATGAAGCAATGGAAGCTTTCGCCGATGGATCTGCAAAGCCGCGTGCGCTGGGAGCAGTACACCAAGGCCAAGGAAGAGATGCTGGAACGGACCAACATTCCCGAGGCGCCCTGGTACATCGTAGAGGGCAACGACAAAAAGCGCGCCCGACTGAACTGCATCCAGCATCTGCTACAGCAGGTGCCCTACGAAGATATTCCGCACGAGTCCGTCGCGTTGCCGGAACGCGTGTTCAATCCGAATTACGAACGCAAGGTTCTGCCTCAGCGCCTCTACGTCAAGAAGGTTTACTAGAGCCTGATCAGCCTCGAAATCCGGCCACGCCTTCGCATCACGGGCTTTCAAGCTGAACTCGGAACGCCCCAGAGCCGGGTTGAACAGTGCCAGTATCGCCGAGCCCTGGTCTTGGTTTTTGACGCAGTGTTGTTGTCGCGACAGTTCTCAGAACTGAAAAAAAGGGGATGCTAGGTCCTCTTGGTAGATGTCGATTGACCCGCGTTCCCGCTGTGTGCAGCAGTATCGGGAGACTTTGCGGGAGGATTTATGAAATTTCTTGCGCATGCCGGCGCTGTGTTTGTGCTGTTCGTCGCCGTAGCACCAGCCGGGTCGGCGGATGAGTTTTTCTCGGGCGCCAAGCTTCTCGAAATCTGTACTGCGGGTGAGCAAGGAAGCGACACCGGAGCGATGTTCTGCAATGGCTACATCAGCGGTGTTCACGATGTGCTATCGGATCCCGCTGAGAATGAAGTCTGCATGCCTGAAGATGTGGTGCTGGCAGACCTGCAGGCAAGTATTGTCAATTTTCTTCAGGATAATGCGGAGCTTCTCGACTTTGGTGCGGCGGGGCTCGTGAAGAAGGCGCTTGCCCTCAAGTATCCGTGCGCGAAGAAGCTTTGAACGGTTTGCATACGTTGGTCACAGAGCAGGTCAGGTCGAGCACAAGGTTGTGGCGCAACGACCCCAGAGCATGTTTAGCTGAAGTGTGGAGCGGGTCAGCGTGAAGAACATGCTCGCAACAAGGCACTGGATTGCGTTCATGTTTCCGTCAAGCATGAGCGCGATCTAAGTCACGGATGCGTGGTGAGGCGCTGGACGGCATCGGACGTCGCCGCGCGCCAATCCCGCAGCGTGACGCCGAGGGTGGCGGCTAGGCGGCTCGTGTCGAGAGCTGCGTTGGCGGGGCGCGAGGCGCGTGTTGCGAAGTTCCTGGTGGCGATCCGTTCGATGTCGATTGCGGCGGCCTGATGTCCCGCGGCGCAAAGGACTTGCGAGGCAAGATCGTGCCATGTCGCGGGCTCGCCGGCGTTGGCAATGTGGTAGGTGCCCCAAAGTGACGAACTGAGGTTGCCGCGTGCGGTGTGTGCGCGGGCTGCGATGTCGAAAACCGCGACCGACAGATCCGGCGCATACGTAGGGCTGCCACGCTGGTCGGTGACCATGCGCAGCACGTCGCCGCTGCGCATTTTCTGAAGCACGCTTGCAATGAAGTGGTTGCGGTAGGGGCTAATGATCCAGCTCGTGCGGAGAATGACGTGACACGGGTTGGCCTCCTGAACGTCGGATTCGCCGGCGAGCTTGGAGGCGCCATAGACGTTGACAGGGGAAGCTTTGTCGGTCTCGGCGTATGGCGCAGGCTTGCTGCCGTCAAAGACGTTCACCGTCGACATGTGAATGACGGGTACGCCGCGCCTTGCGGCGACCTCGGCGAGGAGGCGGGCGCCGTCGCGATTCAAGGCGAAGGCACGGCCCGGTTCATCTTCGGCCGCATCGATCGCAGTGTAACCGGCGGTGTTGATCACAACGTCCGGCCGGTTTTCGGTTAGTGCGCGCTCGATGGCGCGAACCTCGCATAGATCCAGTGCCGGGCGGCCGAGTGCCAGCGCAGAGATGTCCGTGCGCGAGCTTGCAGTCTCGACAAGGGCGCGTGCCAACTGCCCTTGCCAGCCGGCAATCAGAAGACGCATGTCTTCCCCTTCCTGCTCATGGCGCGGCGAAGCGATACGAGAACCTAGATCGCGTTCATGTTTGACGGCAACATGAACGCGATCCAGTGCCTTGTTTTGAGCATGTTTGTCACGCTGAACTGCCGCGCATTTCACCTCGCATGCTTTAGAATTTCAGTGTTGCGCCCACATTGATCGAGCGGCCATAACCGGCGACGTTGCTCTTGGGCAGGCCGCGGATCACCTCCTCTAAGTTTATGCCGCCGAGCGGATGCTCATAGTAGGTGTCCAGCACGTTCTCGACGGAAAAATCGAGGCGCCAGTTGAGCCACTCGTAGCTCGTGCGCAGGTTGACGAGGGCGTAGGCGGACGTTTCCAGCTCGTTGCGCACCGTATCGACATTGTGCTTGCCGGCTACGAGATCGAGCTCGATGGCGCTGGACCAAGCACCGAGGCGATGTGTGAGGGCGAGGCGCGTGTTGAATGGCATCATACGATAGAGGCTGATACCGGTGTCGGCGTTCTCGCCGTGGACGTAGCCTGCGACCGCAGTCAGGGCGAAGCTGCCGACGTCGGAGTCGGTCACGAGCGGCATGGCGCCGGACAGGTTGACACCATAGAGTTCGGCGTCGTGGTTGACGAACTGAAGATTGACGAATTCGCCGCCCACCTGATTGCCGATCTTCCTGACGCCGATGTAGTCCTCAACATACGTGTAGTATGGCGTAACTTTCAGGCGCCACGACTTGTCGGAAGAATGCCAGCCTGTCGTGAAGCTGATGGTGTGGGCGCGCTCGGGATCGAGATCGAGGTTGCCGGTATAACCGTTGCCGTCGCCGAACCAGGTGATCATGTTCATGGCCATCTGCGAACTGGTGCTCCAGGCATAGCGCTCATAGAAGTTCGGCGAACGGGTCTTCATGGCATAGCCGATCTCAAAGATGCTTGTGGCATCAGGCGTGTACCGGCCAAGTGCAGTCACGTCGAAGTTGGCGTCGGTGCGCTGGTGGCTGCGGGTATTGAAGGTCGCGGCGTCCGGACCATACATCATACTGCCGTTGTAGCCGTGTACGTCGCCTGCGTTCATCCAGACCATGTCGTTGCGAACGCCGAGAAGGGTGGACCAGGCGCGGTTCCACTGGCGTTCCCATTCGATGAAGGTGCCGAGCCGCGTGCGCTTGCCGTCGTTGACCGTGATGTAGGGGTCGCAGCACATCATCATCATGCCGTCGACGGGTGGCCACCAATCGTCGAGAGCCGAGTGGTGAAGCTCGCTGCCGATGCGGAGCAGATCTTTGTCGCCAACGGGAATCTCGGCAGCAATCGTGTATCCGGCATCGGCTGCGTCGGTGCGCATGGGCATTTCGCGCGGCGGATTGCGGCTGAATTTCTTGTCCGGCACGAAATCCATCATGTGGTCGACGTGCCGGTAGAAGGCCTTGGCGTCGAGTCTGCCCCAGCTGTAGGTGGCGAGGTAACGGGTATTGAGATACCAGGATTCATTGTCGACCATGTCCATGCGCTGGTTCACGAAGCCCTGGTAGGGAATGTATTGAAGTCCGCCCTGGACGACAAAGAGATCGCCGCCATTGCGGACGGCAACACGAACATCGTGATTTTGAGACTGGTAAAGCGAGGCGCGAACCTCGTTGCCATGTCCATCCTGGTAATTGTCCGAGCGCACCCAGGCACCAGTATAGTCGATCGAGAAATTCTCCGTCGCTGCGTGCGCATGTCCCGACGTGCCGACCGCATCGCCGTTCGAGCGATAAAAACCCGAAATGCTGCCAGCGGTGTGGACACCTTCAACGGCTGTTGTGAAGTGCGGCGGGGGGCTCTCGATGACAACGGTTCCAGCGATGCTGTCGCCACCTTTCGAGACTGGCGTGACGCCGCCGACGACCTCGATCTTTCCGACCTGTGCGGGATCGATGTACGACAAGGGTGGGTTCATGTGATTGGCGCAGGCCGACGTCACCGCCATACCGTTGAGCATGATCTTGACGCGGTCATCGCCAAGACCGTTGATCGTGGGAAGGCCGGAAACGCCGCCCGCCTGGAAAATGCTGACGCCTGGGGCCGCAGTGAGGAGGCTGGCCGTATCGCTGGTGCGGATACGCTCGGGCGCGATGGACTGCTCGCGTATGGCGGTCGTGGTTGCGGGTCTCGCTAGGCCGCTCGTGCCAACACCAGAATCGTCGCCATGCGGATGGATGCTCGTGTTGTCGGACAAGAGGGCGGGGGCCGCATCATCTGGACCGGCTGACGGCGCCGGATTGGCTGGTGATGTCTTGGCGACCGCCTTTGGCGATGCGCCTCCGGCCGAAGGCTTGGCGGTTTGCGAGACTGACGTCTTGGGCTTTGGCGCGTGTTGCGTCGGTTGCTCGACCACCAACGGCGGCAGCTCGGTCGATGCCGAAGCCGGCGTTTGCTGCGCATGTGCGGCTGACAATGGGGTTGAAACCGCAATCGCTGAGAACAGCGCGGTGCGGCTCGCGAGAAGGCGAGTTGGGAATGTCATTTACTTCTGGCTCGATTGGAGTGCGACCTGTTTCCGCCGGCGCTGCGGAAGTTTTATCCGCGACGCTGCCCGGGGGAAGTTTCCTCAATCAAAGTCAGGTCGGGAAAGGGGGCGCACGCGCCGAAGGCCGCCGCCATGGCGTACCGACAAGGCGCAGTGGGGGAGGCGCCGGGAACGCGATGGCGTGATATGCGACAGGAAGAGCAATCGGCTTCGGCGCCGTGGCGTCCAGGGCGGTGGCGCCGAACGAGCTATACGGGCACAACGATTGTAGCCCGTGCTCATCGGCGGGATCGGTAGTGCTACCGGAGGGAGAAACACGAAGCGGTCCGAATACATCGCCCTTGCACATGACGATGGTGGGGCCGGCAGCATCGTCGCCGGACCGACCCAGCATGAACCCCGCCGGCACAAGAATGTGCAGGGTCATCAGCAGTATCAGAAGTTTGGCGACCAAGGTGCGCATTGGATCCGGCACTTATTCTTCAGGCTTCAACGCCATCTGAGCGCAGCCTTCGGAAGAACTATAGGCGGGCCGTGAACGCATGGACAATGGCAGCGACGCCGCAGTCGGGGTTTGCCGGGCAACTTGTTGCTCAGCGTGACAGCTCAGCAACTATGAATATCACCGATCCATGAGCCGATCCGGAGGCACCCTTCAGTCTCGCCGGTCGCTGTTCCACCGCGGATCTGTTGAACGCGACAGACTAATCGGCTAGTTCGATGGCTTGCCGTAACCGGCGCCGGCCGCGCCGGCAAGACAGGGACATGGAGGTCCCGGTCCGCCCACCGCCCCATTCGCGCAGTCCCAAGGAGACAAGATTGGACAACGTTCTCATCATCGGAGCAGGAGCCGCCGGCTCCGTCGTCGCCAAGAAGTGTGCGATGAACCGCGATGTCTTCAAGAAGATCCACCTTGCTTCGCGACGTCTGGAAAGCTGCAAGAAGGTGCAGAAAGAGGTCGTCTCCAAGATCGATATCTCGCAGGTCGATGCCGATGACGTCGATGCGACTGTGAAGCTGATCGAAAAGGTGAAGCCAGATCTCGTCATCAACATGGCCCTGCCCTACCAGGACCTGCCAATTATGGACGCGTGCCTGAAGGCCGGTGTGCACTACATGGATACCGCCAATTACGAGCCGCGCGACGAGGCCAAGTTCACCTACAAATACCAGTGGCCCTACAACAAGGACTACAAGAAGGCCGGCCTTATGGCTGTGCTCGGCTGCGGTTTTGATCCCGGTGTGACCAACGTGTTCTGTGCATATGCGCAGGAGAAGCTCTACGACGAGATTCACACTATCGATATCATCGACTGCAACGCGGGTCAGCACGGCAAGGCATTCGCGACCAACTTCAATCCGGAGATCAACCTGCGCGAGGTGACGCAGCGGGGCAAATACTGGAAGGACGGCAAGTGGATCGAGATCGATCCGCTCTCGATCTCGACCATGATCGACTATCCGGAAGTGGGGCCGGTCAAGTCCTACCTAATCTATCATGAGGAAGAGGAAAGCCTCGTCAAGCACATCAAGGGGCTGGAGCGGATCCGTTTCTGGATGACGTTCTCGGACAACTACATCAAGCACCTCGAGGTGCTCTCCAACGTCGGCATGACGCGGATCGACCCGGTCAAGTACAAAGGCGTCGACGTCATACCTATGGAATTCCTGAAGCACCTGCTGCCGGCGCCGTCGTCGCTGGCCGAAGGCTATACGGGCAAAACGTCGATCGGCTGCGTCTTCACCGGCGTCAAAGACGGCAAGAAGAAAAAGTACATCATCTGGAACGTGTGCGATCACGCCGAGACCTTCAAGGAGGTCGGCGCACAGGCGGTGTCCTATACGACGGGTGTGCCGCCGGTCGTTGGCGCAATGATGATGTTCAAAGGGATCTGGAAGGGCAAAGGCGTCTACAACGTCGAGCAGTTGCCGCCCGAGCCGTTCCTCGAAGAGCTGGCCAAGCAGGGGCTGCCCTGGCACGTCAAGGAGATCAAGAAGAAGGATCAGGAAGACCTCTTCAAGGTCAAGACATGAGGCTTGGGTTGCCAGGGTGCGCAGCGGTCAGCGGTACAGGCTGCGGCGAGAGCAAGGGAGTGAGACCCATGCGACGGCGTGCCTATATTGCCATTGCGGGCCTCGCTGCCGGTCTTGCGCTTGCTTCATGCACCCCGGCGGGGCCGAACGTCGAGGGCATTGCTGCGCAGGACAGCGCACCCGCAACGGTGACGAACGAACCGGCGCCAGCAGCGGGCAATCCAGTGCCGGGCGTCAGAAACTCGGCCATCGTTCCAGGCCGCGCGGCGCGCGTCTTCATTTTCGCAGGTGTGGACAAGGATTGCACAAGCCTGCCGGAGCCCGCATTGACGGTGATGAAGCCTCCCGCCAAGGGTGACGTCTCGTTCCGTCCCGGCCAGACGACGAAACTCGCCGCGACCGCTTCGGGCACGTGCATCGGCACAAAAGCTACGGGCACGGGCGTCTACTATACCGCTCGCGAGGGCACATCGGGCGCTGACAGCTTTACGGTCACGGCGCGGCTTGCCAGCGGCGAGACGATGACACGTGACTTCTCCGTCCATATTGCGGAATAAGCGCTGGCGAGGTTCTCGCGCTCGCCGCGCCGACCTGGAGCCGTTCATGACTGCACCGACGCCCCATTCGCAAACGCACCGCCACCCGTCGTCGCCAGAGCTGCCGGACGGTATTGCGACGCCGGTCTATGTGCTCGACGTCGCGCTGCTGAAGCGGAATTTGAAAACGGCTCAGCGCATCAAGAGCGAGACCGGCATCAAAATGCTGCTCGCCACCAAGGCGTGGGCGATGCCCGCTGCATTCCCGCTCATGCGCGATACGCTCGATGGCACCACCGCCAGTGGGCTTTACGAAGCACGCATGGGGCGCGAGGAGTTCGGCAAGGAGGTGCATGTCTATGCTCCGTCGTATTCGGCAGAGGAATTGGACGAGCTGACATTCATCGCCGACCATATCTATTTCAATACGCCTTCGCAGATTCAGCGCTTCATGCCTGCGGTGAAGGCGGCGGGCCGTCACGCTGGTATTCGCATCAATCCGGGCTTCTCGATGGCAACGCTTGGCGGCGATCTCTACAACCCTTGCGCGCCGGGCTCGCGCTTCGGTACACCGGCCGACCAGCTTGGCGAGGTGCCGTGGGAGGACATCCACACCTTGCATGCACATGCGCTTTGCGAGGCAACCCATGAAGGCTCGGCGGGGCTTATCGCGCATGTCGCCAAGAACTTTGCACCCTATCTCAGTCGTGTGAAGGCGGTGAACTTCGGCGGCGGACATTTCGTCAACAAGCCGGGCTACGACGTTTCCAAGCTGATTGGCGCACTCAACGAGTTCCGTGCGCAATTTCCGCACCTGGAGGTCATTCTGGAGCCGGGCGCGGGGCTCGTCGTCGATACGGGCTACCTCGTCGCCACCGTGCTCGACACGATGCGCAACGGGGTGGACATCGCGATTCTGGATACGTCTGCTTCAACGCACATGCCGGATGTGCTCGAGGTCCCCTACACGCCGGAAATCATCGGTGCGGGAAAGCCCGGAAAGAAAGCGCATACCTACATCCTGGGCGGCAAGACGTGCATGACGGGCGACGTGATCGGCACGTATTCGTTCGATCTGCCGCTGAAGCCCGGCGACCGGCTCGTCTTCACCGACATGATGCAATATTCGTTCGTGAAAAACACGACCTTCAACGGTACGCCGCTCCCCGACCTCGCCATGCTGGATGAGGACGGCAGCTATCGTGTGATCCGCGCCTTCGGCTACCAGCAGTTCCGGGAGAGGTTGGGGTAGCATGTGACGGCGCGGTGTGCGCGGGTCGAGCAACTCCATCAAGCTCTTGCTGCAAAAGGCGCACGAACTCACGCCATCCGGTTTACCGGAGGCGTGAGCTTCAATTTGTGTGTGTGACGTCGGTTCAGCCGATCAGGCGGCGCGCTTCATACGCCGCTGTGCCGACTTGCGTGGCGCGGCCAGCTCGACGGGTGCTGCGGCAAGCTCGGTCTTTGCCTTCGCAGCGGTGCGGCGCTCGTCGTTGGCGCGGCGGCACACCGTGGTTTCCAGCGCGTCGGGCGAGAAGGCCTGTTCGATTGCCTTGACCAGGCGCTCGCGGCGGGTGCCGTTGCGGGCCATGAACATCAGGTCCACCGCGGCAAAATCCCGGTCCGGCCAGGTGCGGATGCTGGCATGGCCCGAATCGAACACGACGACGCCGGAAACGCCGCCATTGCCCGCGAACCGGTGCAAATGGCAATGAAGGATTGTCGCTCCCGCCACCTCGACGCACCGCTTCAGCGTCCGCTCGATGTGCTTCATGTCATCGAGATTACGGGCGCCGAACAGGTCCAATATGAGATGGGTGCCTGCGAACTTCACGCTGTCACGATCACTGAGGATTTCACTTCGCTCCTCGAACGCGTACGCGTGAACCGTTTCGTTATGATCTTCCTTTTGGGCGGTGCTTGAACGAGTCAAGTCCATCCCCAATTGGAAGAGGGCGTCATCAAAGGCCATGTGACCCTCCCCAACCAGCAGATAGATGTGACCGCGCTCCTTACCTTTGGGGTCTAGGAAAACCTTACCTTCAGGGCAGGTGGACGAACGGAAGACCCCATATGAGGCAGACACCCCCCCTATGCAAGAAAAAATCGCGGTGAGGCCGAAAAAAATTCCTGCAGAGTTTCACGCGTTGTTAATGCGCACCGCCACGCTCGGTATGGAGGCTGGGCGGGCGAGCGCGTGAGGGCTGTTGCACATGCGGTGCGCAACCGGATAGCCGGCCAGCGCGCCGCCTCAACGGAAGAACTTGTCGAGGAATTTCTTTGCTTTCTGACCTTCCTTGGTGTCCTTGCCGAGCAGTTCGTCCACTACCTCGTCTGCATTCTTGCCCTTAAAGCGCTTGCCGATCTGTTCAACCGCCTCGGCCGCCTCTTTGGCGTCTATCTTAGAGAGATCGGGGGCAATATTGGGCCTGTCCCAAGGTCCGACAATACGGATTGGAACCTGAATGCCCGTTAGCCCCGTATTACCGCCCTGGCCGGAGAGATCGGCGACCAGCTTGGGATTGAACGTATAATCGATATTTCGGTCCGGGAGCATCACGCTGCCGTGGCCGGTGATGCGCAGGAGCGGGCTCACCATCGTCAGGTCCTGATTGGTCGCCACACCGTTGACGATATCGAAGCTCGCAGTGAGCTGGCTGAAATCGGTCTTCTCGGATGGGGTGGACGACAGGCCGGTGAGCCGACCCTGCTGGAGGCCGCGTATGGCCTTGGCGACGTTAAAGCCTCTTACCGCGCCATCCGTGAATTCAAAGTCTGCCTTTCCGTGCAGCGCCGAGACGAGTTGGCGCTGGGTCGCGCCGCTGCTGGTCGTGGCCAGCGTCAGCTTGCCTTTACCCGACAACCAGTCGACCGAGGCGGCGTCCTGCAAAAGCGGCTCGGCGGATACGCCATCGACAACCAGTCTCGCAGCAATCGTCGGCGCCCTGGTGCTTGCATCGATGTCGATCTGACCGCGGCCGGTGCCGCCGTACAGGTCGACCCGGTCGAACAGGGTCTTCGCCACGGCGTTCTTCAGAGCCAGCGTGAGGCTCGCCTGATCGACCTTGATGTCGCGGACGATGAGGCGACCGATCGAAAGCTTGGCGTCGGCATCGATGATGTTCAGCAAGGCGACGTCGATGGGCTCGTCACTCCAGCCGCTGCGCGCAGTGTAGCCCTTGACGCGCGGTCCAGATTGCTGGCGCTCCAGCAGGTCTTCGATACTCTGAGGCGGGGCCCGCTCCGATTCTTTGATCGGGCGTGTGGAGGCGTTGCCGCCGTCGGCGGCGGGCGGTTGCAATGACGGCCGATGCGACGAGGCCGTCGCACTTCCTCCAAGGTAGGTGTTCAGGTTGAGCTCGGAGATCTTGAGATCCGCCTTCACGTGGGGGCGTGCGCCCGAGGTTGTGCCATCGATGCTGCCGGTGACGCGCATCTGGTCGAGGCTGATGTCGGCATTGGCGAGCTGGAACGTGCCTTGGCGGGTCTTCAACCGGCCTGTGAGGTTCAACGGGCCGAAGCCGTCGTTCTCCGGAAGGGGCTTGCCAAGCCAAAGAGCCAGTGCGCGCAGCGAATTGGATCTGGCGGCAACTGTACCGTCGAGACTGGCGCCCTGCCTCAAATCGATGGCGCCGGTATAGTCGGCTTTCAGCGGTGCGGAGGAGACGCTCAAGGCGATCTTGGCAGGAGTTTCCGTCAGCACCTCATAGAGACTGGTGAGCGTGCCATCGAAGCGGATCGTCTGGCCCTGCCACTGCAGGTCTCCCTTGGCCGTCATCGGGCTCGACAGCGTGGGAGCGTTCATAGCCATGTTGATGACGCTGGCATTGTGGACTGCTGCGGTGCGCGCATCGCTATAGGTGAGGCTGCCGTCGATGACGCGCACATCGCGAAGTACGACATCCTTGAGCGCGGCGAGCCTATCGTGCCCGGCTTGGCTCCTGGAGGAGGGCGCCGCATTCTGGGCCACGAGCAGCGGGGCATCGGCTTGCGCGTCCGAGAGCGTGGTGGCGCTGCCGGCAGCTTGAGCAAGACGCACAGAGCCGGAGCCGCCGATATGGGCCGCAAGGTCCCAGCTCCGGCGGCCGGCCTTATCGACACGCAGATCGAACGTGGGGCGCGTCAGCACAAGTCGGCGGACTTCTACGCGGCGCGAAAGCAGCGGCATGAGCCTCACGGAAATTTCGAGGCTTTCCATGGCAACCGTGGGCGGTCCGTTCATGCCCGGCGGCGCTGACAGGGTGACGTCCTTCAAGCTGACGCCCACAGAGGGGTAAAACGTGAAACTGGCGGGCCCGCGGATGGCGAGGTCGCGACCGGTGCGCTCTTTCACCAGGGCAATCGCCTGCTCGCGGATGAGATCGGTCGGAGGCGACAGAAGGACAAACGCTGCGCCGGCAGCGGCGATGACACCGATGCCGATCGAGGCGACGAGCAATGTTCCGCCCAGGCCCGAGCGCGGGGGCGATGGCGGGGGGCGACGGCCAGCGGGAGGCATTGGCGGGCGGCTAGGCGTGCCGGGTCTGCCCGAATGGCGGTGCGCCGGATGATGGGGCTGTTGGCCTGGATCGTGCGCCGGCGGCGCATGTTGGGGCGGCTGGCCCGGATGGCGCGGCGCTGTGCGCTGCCCTGGTGGTGGCGCATACCGCTCCTCGATCGGGCGGACCTGGTTGAGCGGTGGCGGCAGTGGTGGTGGTCGGCGCGGGGGCTGGCCGTTTGTCATTCAAGCCTCTGCGGTCATCGTGTCGGTCGGCAGCATGAGCCCGCCGGCGGGTTTATCGCGTTGCGGTCAATACGCGGCAACATTGGCAAGGGCAGGACGGGCACACGAAAGGCGAGCGGTCAATGCGTGCACCCCCTGCGCTGCTCCCAGCCTGAACAAGTATCCTCAAGCCATTCAAGCTACATGACGCTGCAGCTCACAGTACAAGGTAGCGCGGAATTGTGTCGCCGATGGGTATAAGTTTTCAACAGCAAGGGTTCTGCCGCCATAACATGGAGAGGCGAATTGCGCTGAGCTGCGGCTATCTGAGGAAATACTACCTTCGTGGCCCGTCAAATCTATCGCCGGCGGCGCAGATCGACGAGGCAACTCGTGCCGTCGGCCCCGTGTTCGATGACGACTTCTTCGCTGGCATTCCAGTAGCGCTCCAGAGTGCGGCCCTCGCCGATGTCGGTGCGCATCACCGAATAGCCGCCGAGCCTGTGAATATCTTCAACCAGAGCGCTGGTCTTGTTGCACCAGTGCGGCCGAACCGGGGCATCAGCATCGTAGGCGCCCGCCTGAGGGTCTCTTGATGGTCCGGGTCCAGACCGGCCGGGCATGTCGGTGATGATGGCGGGTGCTATCCCATCGCCAGCGGATTGGGCGAAACTGGCGGGCTCTTGCACACTTGCTGCCAGAGAAGCGAGCAGGACGACGACAGCGGCGCGCCGCGCCGGCTTCAACGCATGCTTCACGTATGTCCCCCATTCAATCCCGCAATTACCCGTTCGCCGGCCGCGGTGAGCACGCGCCGGGTGGCACAGGCCGATTCGGCGAAGCGTCCGGCGTCTGCGACGGCAGCCGAACATGCTCGTCTTCGCGTTCAAATGTGGCCATCGACCGGCAACACGAGGGCTGGGAAACGAATGCAAAACCGGTGTGATTGATCTGCAACCGTGGGGATGCGCCTGCTATGCCGGCCGATCCCCGGTACATCTCCGGCGGCCCGGCTCTTGCGGGGGAGTCATAGCTTGCGGGCCTACGCTGATGGCTCAACACCAATCTTCTGGTTCTCGTTGAAGCGCTCGCCCCACGGGAAACCAGGCGGAAAGACCGCGGCGGTCTCGTGGCGCTGCTGCTCGGTGAGCTTGAGACCAACTGCGGCGACGTTGGCCTCGAGATGCTCTGCTGAACGTGTTCCAGGAATGGCGATGACGTGGTCGCCTGCCGACAGGATCCAGGCAAGAGCCACCGCAACCGGCGATGCCCCCAGCCGCTCGCACAGAGTCTTGTAGGCGTCGATCGCTGCGCGGTTCTGCGAGAATGCCGGCTCCTGGAAGCGCGGGAGGGTGCGACGGAAATCGCCGTTCGAGAAGCTTGAGGGGTCGGGGGTCAGATCGGTCAGCATGCCGCGTCCGAGCGGCGAGAAGGCAACGAAGGCCGTTCGCAAGTCAGCGCAGGTCTTGAGAAGGCTGCGCTCGACGTCGCGGGTCCACAGCGAGAATTCGCTTTGTACGGCTGCGATGCGGTGGACTTTGTCGGCCTTGCGCAGCGTCTCCGGTGAGACCTCGCTCAAACCGATGGCGCCAATCTTGCCTTCGCGCTTCAACCCAACCAGTATTTCCATCACCTCCTCGATCGGCCGGTTGGGATCGCGGCGACCGAGGTAGAACAGCTCGATGTGGTCGCGGCCGAGCCGCTTCAACGATTTCTCCAGCGCGCCCCGCAGATAAGCGGCACTGTTGTCGACGCGCCGCTCGCCGGTGGCGGGAATGAAGCGGATGCCGGCCTTGGTTGCGACGACGACACGGGCCTTGGACTGCTTCAGAAAGCGGCCGATCAGCTCCTCGCTCAGGCCCATGCCGTAGATGTCGGCGGTGTCGAAATGGTTGACGCCGAGATCGACTGCGCGGGCGAACAGGCGCATCGTCTCGGCCTCGGTCGATGGGCCATAGGTGCCCGATACACCCATGGCGCCAAGACTGACGCTCGAGACGTGTGGGCCAAACATGCCCAGGCGCCGCATCTCCATCATGATCCTCCCGCAGAGCAGCCTGGATACGAACGTCTTTTGCGTCTTGCACCGGCCGCTCAGCCGGTCTCTAGTCTTTCCGGCAACACACGAGGACGCAAGAGCAAGGGGAGGAAAAATGAACCTTTTTCCAATGCTGGTAGCGCGATCTGAAGCACAATCGCCGATACGGGTCGTGCAGGTCGGTGCGGGCAAATTCGGGACCATGTTCCTGTCGCAGGCACGGATGACGCCCGGAATTCACGTTGTCGGACTTGCCGACCTTGACCCAGGGCGGGCGCGGCAACGGCTGGCCGAGGCCGGCTGGGAAGCGGAACGTTTCGGCGCCCGTGATCTCGACGAGGCCTTCGCCAATGGGTCAACCCTCGTAACCGACGACGCCCTGGCGCTGATCCGCGATCCACGCGTGGAGGTCGTGATCGAGGCGACGGGCGACCCGGTGACCGGCGTGCGGTTGGCGCGCGAAGCGTTCCGTCACGGCAAGTCGGTGGTCATGGTCAACGTCGAGGCCGATGCTCTGGTGGGTCCGCTGCTGGCGGCGGAAGCCCGCAAGGCCGGTGTCGTCTATTCTTTGGCGTGGGGCGATCAACCCGCACTCATCGCCGAGCATGTCGACTGGGCGCGCACTTGCGGTTTCGAGGTGGTGACGGCAGGCAAGGGGACACGCTATCTGCCGAGCTATCACGCTTCGACGCCAGCGACCGTTTGGGACATCATCTCGGGGTATCTCAAAGTCGATCGGGACAAAGTCAATCTGCAGATGTTCAACTCGTTCATCGATGGTACGAAGTCGGCAATCGAGATGACGGCCGTCTGCAACGCCTGCAACCTGGTGCCACAGAGCGGCGGCTTGACATTCCCTCCGGCGACGCGGTTCGAGCTTGCCGAGCTTCTCAAGCCGAAGAGCGATGGCGGCCTTGTGGAAAAGAAGGGTGTGACGGAGGTCGTATCGTCGCTCCATCGCGACGGGCGCGATGTGCCGCATCATCTCGCCATGGGAACATACGTCGTCATCACCTCCGAAAGCGCCTACGCGCGGCGCTGCTTCAGTGAGTACAACACGCTGCCCGACACGAGCGGCACATACGCGGCGCTGTACCGGCCGACGCACATGATCGGGCTGGAGCTGGGTGTGTCGGTTGCGTCCGTGGCGTTGCGCAAGGAGCCTACGGGGACGGCGCGTGTCTGGAACTCGGATGTCGCGGCCATCGCGAAGCGCACGCTCAAGGCGGGTGAAACGCTCGATGGCGAGGGCGGCTTTACAGTGTGGGGGCGGCAGATGCCGGCTTCGGCTTCACGTGCGGCGAATGCACTGCCGATGGGGCTTGCGCACCGTGTGCGATTGGTTCGCGACGTCGAGGAAGGTGCGGTCATCCGGCAGGATGACGTTGCCCTCGATCAGGAAAATCCGGCAGTGGCAGCCCGTCAGGAACTGGTGGCGCACTTTGCAGGATGAGCGTCCGGGGAACAGAATTTGCCGAAAGCGGAGCTCTTTGATGAAGACCATTTCAGGACTTGCTGCCGCGCTGCTGGCGGTGGCGTGTGGGACCGGTATCGGACCCTCGTCCGCGCTCGCCCAAAAGGGTTTCGATTGTGCGCATGGGCCTGACAGCTATCGCGTGCGTAACGTTCCGTCATGGGATCGGCTGAACGTCCGCTCAGGCGCCGGCACGGGCAGCGCTATCGTCGGCTCGATTTCAGCAACCGCCTCGGGCATTGCGTGCAAAGGGCCATGCAAGGGAAAATGGTGCCGCATCGCGTGGCGGGGCATGGTGGGCTGGGTGAACATGCGCTATCTCGGCGAATAGGTCGCGACTGCGATTTTTTCTTCGCTGTCATGGTCGCTCAACGCCATGACAACTCACGCCATGGACAGAATTTCGAGGTTCCCTGGTGCGTCGCGACTTGTGTGCACATATGACGTAACATCATGTGACGTAGCGTGAGGTGTGGAGCGTCCACGCGACGGCCTCAGCCACCAAGCGTTGGACCGTTGGGAGCGGCGAACTCAATTGGCAATCGGACTGATCGTTATTCTGGCGGTGCTTGGACTCGCGATGCTCCCGCAGATGTGGGTCAAGCGGGTGCTCGAAGAGAATTCGCGCGAGCGCTCGGACTTTCCCGGCACGGGCGGCGAGTTCGCGCGACACCTGCTCGATGAGATGAAACTCGGCGACGTCAAGGTCGAAGAGACGAAGGCCGGTGATCACTATGATCCGCTGGCGAAGGTGGTGCGTCTGCTGCCGCAGCACATGAATGGCCGTTCGCTCGCCGCGGTGGTTGTGGCTGCGCACGAGGTTGGCCATGCCATGCAGGACGCCACGGACTATAAGCCGCTGCAAACGCGCACGCGACTTGCGACGCAGGCGCATAATGTCGAACGGATCGGGGCCATCGTGATGCTTTCTGCGCCATTGGTGATGGCGATCGTCAAGGCGCCGGCGCTGGTGATCGTGCAGATCGGGGCGGGCTTGCTCATTCTTGCATCGACGATCCTGATGCACCTGACGACGCTGCCGGTGGAGTTCGATGCGAGCTTCCGGCGTGCGCTGCCGGTGCTGGAAGCGGGGCGCTACATCGGTCCTGCGGATATGGCGGCAGCGCGGCGCATCCTGAAGGCGGCGGCGTTGACCTACGTTGCGGCGGCAGCGATGAGTCTGCTCGACGTGATGCGGTGGTTCCGCGTCCTCAGACCCTGAACGAGGTAATCGGCGCGGGCGCACGATGGCATTCTACTTTCCCGATGCCCCGGATCTGCCGCTGCCGCCGGGCCACCGGTTCCCGGCGACCAAGTACCGGCTGCTGCGCGAGCGCTGTGCGGTCGAAGGGCTGTTCGCGCGCGCTGGGTTGCTGGCTTCGCCCGCGGTCAGCCAGGGCGATCTTCGGCGCGCTCATCAGGGGGCTTACGTCCGAAGCGTGTTGAGCGGGACGCTCTCTGAAGAGGCGATGCGGCGGATTGGAATTCCTTGGAGTGAGATCCTAGTGGCGCGCTCGCTGGCGACGGTGGGCGGATCGCTTGCGGCTGCTCACGATGCGTTGAGGGATGGCATTGCAGGGCAGCTTGCGGGCGGCACGCATCACGCGCATCGCGATTTCGGCTCGGGTTTTTGCGTCTTCAATGATCTTGCCGTGGCCGCACTGGCGCTCGTTTCCAGTGGGTGCGTGCGCTGTGTCAGCATTCTCGATTGCGACGTGCACCAGGGCGACGGGACGGCTGCGATACTCCAAGGGATCGATGCGGTGCAGACGATCTCGCTGCACGGCGAGAAGAATTTTCCGTTCCGGAAATTCGCATCCGATCTCGACATCGCACTGCCGGACGGCACAGGGGATTTGGAATATCTGGTGGCGCTGGAGACCGCGCTTGCGGCCGTCGAATCCTTCAAGCCAGACATTCTGTTCTATCTGTCAGGTGCGGATGCTTTGGGCGCTGACAGGCTGGGGCGCCTGGCGTTGACGTGCCAGGGACTGGCCCTTCGCGATACGACAGTTTTCAAGTTCGCCAGATCGCGGCGATTGCCGATTTCAATCGCGGTCGGCGGCGGATACGCAGAGCCCATTTCAATCACGGTCGATGCTTATCTGGCGACCTTCAGGGCGGCGCGGACCGTCTACGGGTTTTGATCGCCGGGCTCGGTGCGGGCGGGCGTACGTGCTGTGATCTGGCGTGCGAGGGAGAAGCTCAGATGGAGCCTGGCAAGTGCTGCGGGCACGGCGGTCAGTGCGACGAGGGCGCCGGAATACCAATCCCTTGCCCATCGCATTGAATACCCATCCCGATGCGCATCGCCGCCGCGGTAGACGACCGTGTCGATGAAGTCTGCGCCGACATGGATTAGATGGCGAGGGCTTGGGCCTCCATCGGTTTCGTCCGGGTGGCTCTCGTCAGTGACTTGGCGAGGGCAATGGTTTGAAATTCGGAGCCATCAGTCAGCGAGATGAGGATGAGGCGGAACGGCCGATAGCCGCTCTTTTGGCAAAGCGGCAGAGCTGTGAGGGTGGCTGCGATTCGCACTTCCGTCAGTCCGGTACGACGGATGTCGGCTTCAAGGGTGTCGAGAAGCCATGAGGCGAGGCCGACGCGTGCGAAGAAAGGATCGACGTAGAGTGCAGCGATCTCGGCATAGGTTCCCTCGAGTGGCCCGATAGCGCCGGGTTCGTTCATCTCGAGTCCGTTGGCGGGTGAGGCGTCGTTCGTCCGCCAGCGCCAGCCACCGGTGGCGATGATGTCGCCGTGATATTCGAGCACGAAGAAGCGGCCTTCGCTCAGCATGTCCCGCGGCATGGTACCGCTCTCGGCGATATAGCGATCGATCAGGTCGCGGTTGTAATCGTGCTTGGCATGGATCCGCAGCGCGGCGGCCTGGAAGGCCAGAATGCGTGCGCTGTCATGCGGTTGGGCATGGCGGAGTGTTGCCTCAGTGAGGCGATCGGAAAGATGCTGGCGGGTTACGGGCGAGGTCATGGCGTTGTCCTCCGACAGAAAAAGCGGAACCGCCTGTTTGTCGATATAAACGCCTGAACGGTTCATTTGGTTGCGCGTGGGGCTCGGCGGCCGTCAACCAAGTGAGGATGGGGGGAGGAGCCGCGGCTTCGACCGGCCGAAGCTTTGCCGTTCGTGAGATTAGTTTCATGCTGGTCATGCGACCCAGCCGGTGACAACCGGGCACAGCCGATCCTCGATGTTGCTGGGCTTCGATGGAACGGACGGGCTTTCCTAGCGGGCGCATGGATTGCGTACTTCATGCGCGCGATGACCCCTTGTGGGTGGAACTGGGGCCTGATCTGTTTGTTTGAGAGCCCCGGTCACGGCCTCGAAGGAAGCACGACTGCTTCCATCTCGGTGGATACAACACCGTCCTTCGAGCATGTTGAGCTGAACCGCTGCATGCTTCAGCTCAACATGCTGTAGGCCACGGAAGCGGGGCGAGCTGAATGTTGCTCTTCACTCATCCATCTTGAGTGCGTTGATGAAGGCTTCCTGAGGGATCTCAACCTTGCCGAACTGGCGCATCTTCTTCTTGCCCGCCTTCTGTTTCTCCAACAGCTTTCTCTTGCGGGTGATGTCGCCACCGTAGCACTTGGCGAGCACGTCCTTGCGCAGCGCGCGGATCGTCTCACGGGCGATGATGCGTCCGCCGATCGCCGCCTGAATCGGAATGACGAACATGTGCTGCGGGATCAGGTCCTTCAGCTTCTCGCACATGACGCGACCGCGGGATTCCGCGCGCGTGCGGTGGACGATGATGGAGAGCGCATCGACCGATTCGCCATTGACGAGGATCTGCAGCTTGACGAGGTCTTCAGGCTCATAGCCCAGGATCTGATAATCGAACGACGCATAGCCGCGGCTGATGGATTTCAGGCGGTCGTAGAAGTCGAACACCACCTCGTTCAAAGGCAACTCGTAGACGAGCATGGCCCGGCTGCCGGCGTAGGTGAGATTCTTCTGGCGTCCGCGGCGATCCTGGCAGAGCTTCAACACGGCACCCAGATATTCGTCGGGCACCATGATCGTCGCAGTGATCCACGGCTCCTCGATGCGGTCGATGCGGGTCGGGTCGGGCATGTCGGCCGGGTTGTGCATCTCGATCATCGTGCCGTCGTTCATGTGAATGTGATAGACGACGGACGGGGCGGTGGTGATGAGGTCGAGGTTGAACTCGCGTTCCAGCCGCTCGGTGATGATTTCCAGATGCAGAAGCCCCAGGAAGCCGCAGCGGAAGCCGAAGCCTAGAGCAGCGGAGCTTTCGGTTTCGAAGGAGAAGCTGGCGTCGTTCAAACGCAGCTTGGCCATCGCATCGCGCAGGTCCTCGAAATCGGCGGCATCGACGGGGAAGAGGCCGCAGAATACAACCGGCTGCGCGGGCTTGAATCCGGGCAGTGGCTCGGACGTCGGGTTCCTGTCATCGGTCACGGTGTCGCCGACGCGCGTGTCGGCCACCTCTTTAATGGCGGCGGTGAAGAAGCCGATCTCGCCGGGCCCTAGCTCGCTCAGCATCTCCTGCTTGGGGCGGAACACGCCGACGCGCTCGACCGGGTGGACGGCGCCCGTGGACATGAGGCGGACCTTCTGGCCCTTCTTCAAAACGCCGTCGATGATGCGAACAAGAACAATGACGCCGAGGTAGGCATCGTACCAGCTATCGACGAGCATCGCCTTCAGCGGCTTGTTGCGCTCGCCCTTGGGTGGCGGCAGACGCTTCACGATTGCTTCCAGGACGGCGGCGACGTTGAGGCCGGTCTTGGCGGAGATAGGGACAGCGTCCGATGCATCCAATCCGATCACGTCCTCGATCTGAGCCTTGACGCGGTCGACGTCGGCGGCCGGCAAGTCAACCTTGTTCAGAACGGGAAGGATCTCAAGATTGTTGTCGAGCGCGGTGTAAACGTTCGCCAGTGTCTGTGCCTCGACTCCCTGGGAGGCATCGACAACGAGAATCGCACCCTCGCAGGCGGCGAGCGAACGGGAAACCTCGTAAGCGAAATCGACGTGGCCTGGCGTGTCCATCAGATTGAGCTGATAGGTTTTGCCGTCCGCTGCCTTATAGTCCAGGCGGACGGTCTGGGCCTTGATCGTGATGCCGCGCTCTCGCTCGATGTCCATCGAGTCGAGGAGCTGCTCCTTCATCTCACGTTCGGTGACGTTGCCGCAAAGCTGTATCAGCCTGTCGGACAAGGTCGACTTACCGTGGTCGATGTGGGCGATGATCGAGAAGTTTCGGATCAGGGATGTGTCGGTCATGCGCGGCTCTTACCACTGGCCGTGAGCGTGGGAAAGAGCGGTTTTTCCAGCCGGTCGAAGGGGTCGCACCGGCGGATGGCCAATAACGGCGGTTGCCATTCCGTTCCTGTGCTCCGGGTAGATATCAGGCGTTGGTTCCAAGGAGAATGTTGCAGGGCGCGAACATTGAAACTGCGGTCATTTTCCTTGACGCCATTCCAGACAATGGCCCACATGGTCGATAGACGACTTCTGGCCCGCAAAAGGGAGAACAGTCTCATGGCAGCAGATTATGGATCCCAGCAAATGAAAGAACTGAACGAGGAAGCGCGCAGGGCGGTCAATGCAGCGTTCGATGCGCTCAACGACTGGCGCAACGACATGGCGACCGCCAGCGAGCGCTATTCCTCTAAGGTCTTCGACCAGATGACCGAGGCGACGCGTGCGATGGGCTGGCCCGACGATGTGGTCAACGCGACACGTCAACAGTTGCAGAACGCCTCACGCATGCAGCTTCAGATGATGGATCAAGTGATGGATGCCTGGAAGATGCAGCTGCGCAATCCCGGCGCGTCGTTCCAGATGTCGCAGATGCCCAACATTCCGGGTATGCCAGACTTCAGCAAGGGCATGGGCGATCTGGGTGGTATGGCGGCGGCACCGTTCCAGTTCTGGATGCAGGCTGCGGAGATGTGGCAGAAGAACTGGGCATCGGCCATGTCGCTTTGGATGAAGGGCCCGTCGGGACTGGCCGAAATGATGGAGCAGATGCGCCGCGAAATGGGTGGGCGCTGAGCGTTTCGGACGTGACCCGATTAAGGTGCGGTCGAAAGGCGAACTAGGGTTGTAATTGCGAAATTCGTCACATTTTGCTGCGGGCATCGAAGGAATTTCGCAATCTGGGCGACACGGGCCAACTCTATCATTTTCGTGTCGTTCAGACTGAGTGGTCCGCCTTACGCGCACGCCGGGAAGATTGTAGAGGACTTCGCTAGCACCTCACCGGCGCAGCCCGGGCAAAGTGTGATCGAGGATCGCCACTGCCGGTCGCATGGGCGAGCCGGTCGCTCGCTTGGGCTCGATCGGTGCCGCTAGCGGCACGGGCGGTGTCGAGCGTGCTCTCCTTCGGTCCGGTGGCAGCGTATTTCGCATCGGCCGTAATGACGGCGGGCAGCGATGTTGGCCTGCATCAGTTCCAGCGACAGCCTATTGTCAAAATTGAGCCCTCTTGGGCGTGAATATGACGGCGGCGCTTGACGCGTCGTGCTTCAGCGGCAAACTCCCGCCCGCCATGCCCTTCCCTGCCCAACGAGAGGTTTTGATGCGCAACGTCCTTTGCTGTCTTTCTGCTGTCGTGCTTTGCGGCCTGATGCTCGGGTCGCCCGCTTTTGCAGCCGCTCCCACAGGCTTCAAGGAGAATCCGCGCGACTGCAGGAACACGACAGAATTCGAAACGTGGCTCGAACACTTCAAGCAGGAGGCCGTGGCTGCAGGCATTTCGAAGGGTGCCCTCCATAAGGCGTTGAACGGGATCGAGTTCGATCCCAACGTCATCAGGCGCGACCGCAAGCAAGGCTTCTTTGCGCAGAGCTTCATCTCGTTCCAGAAGAAGCTGGCGACCGATTCGCGCGTCGTCGCCGGCCGCAAGAAGATCGCTGCCAACAAACAGGCATTCGAGAGAGCGGGAAAAGAGTTCGGCGTGCCAGCCGAGGTCATCACCGGTTTCTGGGCGCTGGAGAGCGACTTCGGCAAGGGCATGGGCGAGCTTTCTGTGCTGCGTTCGCTCGTCACGCTTGCCTATGACTGTCGCCGTGGCGAAATGTTCACCGAAGAACTCAAGGCGGCCATAAAAATCATCGACCGTGGTGATCTGGAGCCGGCTGAGATGATCGGCTCGTGGGCCGGCGAGCTTGGACAGACGCAGTTCCTGCCGACGCGCTATGTCGAATATGCCATCGACTATGATGGCGACAAGCACGCCAACCTCTTCAAGTCCGACGCCGATATTATCGGTTCGACCGCAAACTATATGAAGCACCTGGGATGGAAGCGGGGCGAGCCGTGGATCGAGGAAGTTGTCGTGACGGGCGAGCTGCCATGGCAGGAGGCGGACCTCGCGATCCAGCATTCGCGGGCGCAATGGGCGAAATGGGGCGTGCAGCGAATTGATGGCAGCGCTTTGCCGGGCGACAAGCTCAAGGCGTCGCTGCTGCTGCCGATGGGACGATATGGCGTGGCGTTTCTCGCGTACGAGAATTTCGGCGTCTATCTGCAGTGGAACCAGTCGCTGAACTACGCGACGACGGCAGCTTATCTGGCGACGCGAATTGCCGGCGCGCCGAAGATGAGTCCGGGGCGTGACGGTATCCCGGTGCTCAGCGGCGAGGAGACGAAGGACCTCCAGCTTCTGCTGACGCGGCGCGGCTTCGATGTGGGCACGATCGACGGGCTGGTGGGCGAGAAGACGCGTGCGGCAATCAAGCAGATGCAAATCAAATTCAGGTTGCCGGCGGACAGCTATCCAACGCCGGAGCTGCTCGATCGTCTGCGCGGCGGTTAGAGCATGTTGAGCTGAAGTGTGCAGCGGTTCAGCTCAACATGCTCAAAACAAGGTGCTGGATCGTGTCTCTTCATTAACCCGCGAATTGGCATCGCACGAGGACGCACCATCCGTTGCCTTCCCATTCGGGCTGGCGCGGCGTAGGATCGCCGCGCCAGCCCGAATCCCACCACAAAATCTCACCAGCACATCAAGGGGCGCACCTCTGACAACCGTATTTGCCGCCATTGCACCGGTCTTCGCGCTGGTCCTCGCTGGACATGTCATACGCCGCACCGTGGTCGACCATGCCGAGTTCTGGGGTGGTGTGGACCGTGTGGCGTATTGGGTTCTGCTGCCCTCACTTCTATTCAACAAGATCTCGACAATGGAGCTGTCGGCGGGGTTCGTGGGACCATATGCCATTGTGGTGACGGGCGGGTTTGTCGGCGCCTTTGTGTTCGCGCTTGTCGTTTCGTTGCTGATGGGCTTTCCAGGGCCGGTGGCGAGCTCGGTCGTGCAGGGTGCATCGCGTCACAATACGTTCATCGCGTTGGCCACGACTGAACGGCTGTTCGGTGCCGCAGGACAAGCGAGCGCCTATCTCGCATCGTCGATCCTCATTCCCATCACCAACATCGCGGTGGTGGTGGCGATGGTGATGCTGCACCGGAACAAATCCACCTCTCCCAGTCTCGGCCGCGCTATCGTGCGCGACATCGTCCGCAATCCGCTGCTGGTCGCGGTCGTCGTTGGGCTGGCGTTCAACTTCGCCGGTGTCGGCAAGGTACCGGTACTGCACGACATGACCGACCTGCTCGGCCGCGCCGCTCTGCCGATGGTGCTGCTGTCGATCGGTGCGGCGATCCGTTTGGACGGCTTACGGGCATCTATTCCGCCGGTAGCGGTGTCGACAGCGGGCAAGATGATTGTTTTCCCGCTCGTGATCCTGGTGCTGGCGCAGTTGTTCGGGCTCGGTCTCGTGCCGGCCAGCGTGGCAATGATCTACGGGGCGGCGGCAACGGCCACGTCGTCTTATGCACTTGCCCGGCAAATGGGTGGGGATGCACCGCTTGCCGCAACGATCGTGACGATCCAGACGCTTTTGTGTTTTCTTACCATTCCGCTGGCTGTCGAGATCACCCGCGCCGTGATCCGGTGAGCCATGCCGTGTTTGTGGTCGTTGCGGTGTGCCGGTCAGTGCAGCTTGACGTGAGGCTCGGTGCGGCGCGTGATGGTTCGCGAGAGTGTGTCGAGCGCGACTTTGGTGAAGCCGTGCAGAGCCACCTCGTGCATCTTGTAGAGTGAGCGGTACATCAGCTTTGCGAACAGACCCTCGATCATCATCGAGCGACCCGAGACAAAGCCCATGAGGCTTCCGACGGTCGAGTAGTGTCCGAGCGAGACCAGCGAGCCGAAATCGCGATATTTGAAATCCTTGAGTGGTTCGCCTCGCATGCGGCGAGGAATGTTGATCAGCAGGTGCGAGGCCATCTGGTGGGCCGCCTGCGCGCGCGGCGGGATTGGAGCGCCGGCCCCCTCAGGGATGAGATATGCGCAGTCACCAAGTGCAAATATACTGTCGTCCGTCGTTGTCTGGAGCGTCGGGCGGACGATGAGCTGATTGGAGCGGCTGACCTCGAGGCCGTTGAGATTGACGAGGACCGATGGACCCTTGACGCCGGCTGCCCAGACGACCAGCTCGGAGGGAATGAAGTCGCCCGACGCAAGCTTGACGCCTTCCGGGCTGACCTCGGTGACGCGGGCATTGGTGCGGATGTCGACGCCCAGGTCGGTCAGGATCTTGGCGGTCGACTGAGACAGCCGCTCAGGCAAGGCTGGCACGATGCGTGAGGCGGCTTCAATCAGAGTGATCTTGATGTCTTTCTCTGTGTCGATGCGGTCGAGGCCGTAGGCGATCACGCCACGCACGGTGCGGTGCAGCTCGGCCGACAATTCGGTGCCGGTTGCGCCTGCGCCGATGATGGTGACGTGCAACTGGCCCGGGCGGATCGGCTCGGCCTGTGAATGGGCGCGTATGCACGCGTTGATGAGGCGGCGGTTGAAGCGTTCCGCTTGATCCGGAGTGTCGAGCATGACGGCATACTCTTTCACGCCGGGCGTGCCGAAATCATTGGAGACGCTGCCGATGGCGATGACGAGCGTATCGTACCTGATCGATCGCTCGGGCGTGATCGGGCGGCCGTCCTCATCGAACGTGGCTGCCAGGTGAACGAGCTTTTGTGCGCGGTCGAGGCCGGTCAGTTCGCCATAGCGATAGCGAAAGCCGTGCCAATGGGCCTGGGCAAGATAATCGAGCTCGTGACGCCCCACATCCATCGAGCCGGCGGCGATCTCGTGCAGCAACGGCTTCCAGATGTGCGTGCGGGCCTTGTCGATCAAGGTGATGCCGGCCTTGCCCTTGCGGCCGAGCTTCTTGCCGAGCTGGGTGACAAGCTCCAGTCCGCCGGCGCCGCCGCCGACGACAACGATCTGGTGCAGGCCCGGATCGGAAATGGAGGGAAGAGCCGGATCGGGACGTTTTTGCACGCGTGCCATGGCCGTCTTTCTTCTTCTTGGGGCGGGACTCCAAGAAAATCAGCAGAGTCCCGTTCGTCGGGACATAGCACTTTCGGTCGCCTGCGCCCACAACAACGTCCGAGGATCACCGTATCGGCTTTGCCGCGTTGCAGGGCAATAGTGCGTCCGTGTGCGCAGCGGCGACGATATCAGCCGCGGATCTCCCCACCGGTCGCCTTGGACACAGCGGCGATGATCTTGTCGGAAACGGCCTCGATCTCTTTGTCCGTCAGCGTTTGTGTCGTCGGCTGCAGCGTGACCTCGATGGCCAGCGATTTCTTGCCTTCCTCTGCAAGATTTCCGCCCTCAAACATATCGAACACCACGACGTTGCGGATGAGCGCCTTATCCGCACCTTGCGCCGCGCGCACGACATCGGCGGCGGCAACTGCGCGATCGATGACGAATGCAAAGTCGCGTGTGAGCGCCATCAAGTCGCTTTCTTCGAGTAGTGACCGGGCGCGGGACTTGCGCTTTTCGGGCGGCAGGTTATCGAGGAAGACCTCGAAGGCGACTGCCGGTCCTTCCATGTCGAGCGCGGCAAGCGTGCGCGGATGCAATTCGCCAAATTCAGCGAGCACCAACTTCGGGCCCATCCGAAGGGTGCCCGAGCGACCTGGATGATAGAAGGCCGGGGCGTCGCGCGTGACCTGCGCCTTTCCGGCGTCGATGCCGAGCGCCTCGAGAGCGGCAACGGCATCGGCCTTGGCATCAAAGAGATCGACGCGTGCGGCATGGCCCGACCAGTGACGGCCGGCTCCTGTGGCACGCGCGGTGCCGGTCCGGATTGCGGACGCGGCGACATACTGGTCTGTGGGTTTTGTGCCGCGGTAGGCTTGGCCCAGCTCGAACAGCGCGATGTCCGTGATGCCGCGGTTCGCGTTGCGCTGCGCCGCGGACAGCAGTCCCGGCAACAGCGACGGCCGCATCGAGGACATCTCGACGGAGATCGGGTTCGACAGATCGAGCGCATCGTTGCCACCGCCGAACAGTTCCGCCTCGTGCTTGGGGATGAATGAGTACGTGACGGCCTCGACGAGCCCGCGGGCTGCGAGCGTGCGGCGTGCGCGGCGGACACGTCGCTGCAACTCGGTCAACACCGGACGCGCGACGCCTGCAGGGCGTGGTAGCGGTGTAGAGGGCACATTGTCGATACCGACAATACGCACGATCTCCTCGACGAGGTCGGCGGGGCCATGAACGTCCGGCCGCCAGCTCGGCACGGTGACATCAAGCCTGCCGTTATTGCCCTTCGCTTCGAGCGTGAAGCCCAGGGCCTGCAGGATGCGCTTTATTTCTGTCGCCGGGACGTCAAGTCCGGAAAGTCCTGCGACGCGCCCCAGATCGAAGGCGATCATGTGCCGGGGGTCGGGCGCTTCACCTGCCACCTTGGCCTTTGAGGGCGTCCCGCCGCAAATCTGAACGATCAGATCCGTTGCGAGATCGAGACCGGGCATGACGGATTGAGGATCAACGCCACGCTCGAAGCGATAGCGCGCATCGGTGAGCAGTCCGGTCTTGCGGCCGGTCATGGTGGTGCGCACCGGGTCGAACCATGCGCTTTCGATCAGGACGTTGGTTGTCTGCGCGGTGGAGCCTGAATCCTCTCCGCCCATAATGCCACCGAGACCGAGCGGACCACTGTCATCGGCGATGACGCACATCGTCTCGTCCGTCGCGTAGGTCTTGCCGTCGAGGCCAAGGAAGCTCTCGCCGGTTTTGCCCAATCGGGCGCGGACGGCACCCTTGAGCCGGTCGGCGTCATAGACGTGCAGCGGGCGGCCAAGATCGTAGGATATGTAGTTGGTGACATCGACGAGTGCATTGATGGGGCGAACGCCAACGGCCTTGAGACGCTGCTGCATCCATGCTGGGGACGACCCGTTCCTGACACCCTTGACATAACGTCCGGCGAAAACCGGGCAGGTGTCGGCCGAGTCGCTTGCGAATTCGAGCCTTATTTCGACCGGACAGGGATCAGAGCCTTCGACCTTGCCGAGCTTGCGCGGTGGCTTGAGCTGACCGAGGCCGGCGGCGGCAAGATCGCGGGCAATGCCCCGGATTCCCGTGCAGTCGGGGCGGTTGGGTGTCAGAGAGACGTCTATGACGGGATCATCCAGCCCGATGGCGTCGATGTAGCGCGTGCCAATCCTATCGACGAGCTTGGCGTCCACCTCGATGATGCCTTCACTGTCGTTGGCAAGCTCCAGCTCGGCGGCCGAGCACATCATGCCGTTGGAGATGATGCCGCGCACGGGCTTTTTCTCCAGCGTCATATCAGAGCCGGGAATGTAGGTGCCGAGAGGGGCGAATACGCCGAGCATGCCGGCCCGCGCATTGGGGGCGCCGCAGACGACTTCCATCGTTGGCTTGCCCTTCTCGATCTCAACCTGAAGGACGCGCAGGCGGTCCGCATTGGGGTGCTGCTTGGCCTCAACGACGCGGGCGATGGTGAAGGCGCCGAGCTTTGCCGCAGGGTCCTCGATGCCTTCGACTTCGAGACCGATGGCGGATAACGCGCGTTCGATCTCCTCCAGGGAGGCATCGGTTTCCAGGTGGTCCTTGAGCCAGGAGAGCGTGAATTTCATCTGGCGAGTTCCCTGTTGCTGTCCGGCGGTGCCGGACCATTTGCATTCAAATCCATATCAGGCGCGGCCGATGTCGATCGCACTTGCGGCAGTCTCACGTTGGGTTGTGGTCTGTGCCCTGCTGTTTGCGCACGGCGTAGAGCCTGGCCCATATCCAGATGAAGGATACAGCGATGCGGATCAGAGTAAGGCCGTAGTAGATGCGGAACACGAAACTGTACCAGACGAACCATCGCATGGCGCGGTTCATGTAGACCGCGCTGACCGCCAGTTCGAAGTGCTCCATGATGTCGAAAAAGCCGCCACGCAGGACGAGGTCGAGTGCGAAAAATGCGGTCGCTATGGGACCGCCGCTGACCGGCTGGCCGCGGGCGTTGACGAAGATCTCCTTGCCTTCCGCCTGCAACAGCAGGCAGCTCAGCACGAACAGGATGTAGAAGACGAGCATCGAGATGCCCATCGAGCGGTAGTAGATAAGGACGTGGCGCAAGGTTTCGCGCGAGAAGCCGTACGCGATCCAGCTGTTCAGATCGCGATGCTTGCTGTCGTGATAAAACCAGGTCCAGACGGCGGCGGCAGTCATGGCGATCGTCAGTGCGATGCAAAAGATCACAGGAATCGTCATGTTCATGAGCAGCATGATGTGACATCGCTCGCACTGAGCTTCGGCTCCGCCTTCTTAACCGCCAGAAAGGCGGTAGGAGGAATGGCAGGTGTTGCAGGTGTTGAGGATCTGCTCGAGCTGTTTGAGCACGACGGTTGTGTCTGCCATGCCCGCTGCTTCCTGAGCGATCGCGTCGAACGCTTGATGTGTTGCGCGCCCCATCATCTTGAACTCGTTGGGAAGCTTTTTGGGCAGCGTCGGCGGTACGGCGTGCATCGCGCCCATCCCGCTCTTGGCCGCCGGAGCCTTGGCATCGGCCACCCGCTCGCTCGCCAGCGCGGCAACAATGCCCTCGACGCTCTGCAGGAAGCCGCGCATTTCGGCAAGAACGAACGCGCGCTCGGCGGCATCGAGAACAATCTCCTGGCGCGCATCGCCACTCTGCTCGGCGATAACGTCCGAAACCTGCGTACCTGCGGCGAACGTCATCGCAGTCACGACGGCGATCACGGTGGTGATGCGTGCTGTCGATCCCATTGGAAAAACTCCTTGCATAACGCGCTTTCCGAAATACGCTTCAGGACGACAAACCTGCGGCGATGCCGGGAATGTCGAGCACCGAGAATCCATAGTGCTTGAGCCATTTCAGGTCGCCGTTGAAGAATGCGCGCAGATCCGGCGGCCCGTACTTGAGCATCGCCATACGGTCGATGCCCATGCCAAAGGCGAACCCCTGATACTTTTCAGGATCGATGCCGCAGTTGCGCAGCACATTGGGATGAACCATGCCGCAACCGCCGATCTCCAGCCATTGGCCGGGCTTGCCGATAACATCGGCAGCGATATCGATCTCGGCAGACGGTTCGGTGAAGGGGAAGTAGGAGGCGCGCAGGCGCATCTTTACATCGGTCTCGAAGAAGGCGCGGCACATCTCCTCAATGGTCCACTTGAGGTGGCCCATGTGTGTGGCTTCATCGATCACCAGTGCTTCGATCTGGTGGAACATCGGCGTGTGCGTCTGGTCGCTGTCGCAGCGATAGACGCGGCCGGGCGCGATGATCCGGATCGGCGGCTTCTGCTTCAGCATGGTGCGGATCTGCACCGGCGAGGTGTGCGTGCGCAGCAGCAGGCGCTCGCCGGAGTCGCGCGCATCGAAATAGAACGTGTCGTGGTCCTGGCGCGAGGGATGTTCCGCCGGAATGTTGAGCTTCGTGAAGTTGTAGTCGTCCGTCTCGATGTCGGGCCCCTCGGCGATTGAAAAGCCCATGTCTGCGAAGATCTCGGCAAGCTCGTCCATCACCTGCGAGACGGGATGGATGCGCCCTTCGGCCTCCGGGCTGCGGCGGACGGGCAGCGTAATATCGGCGCGCTCGGTGGCGAGGCGCTGTTCGAGCGCAGCCTCCTCAAGGGCGCCCTTTCGCGTATCAAGAGCCGCGCTGACACGCGACTTGACGGCATTGACCGACTGGCCGAACGACTTGCGCTGTTCGGGTGGTAGCTTGCCCAGAGTTTGCATCAGCTCGGGGACGCGGCCCTTCTTACCGAGCGCGGAGATGCGTACCTGCTCGAGCGCGTCGAGCGTCGCGGCATTCTCGATTTCGGACAAAAGGCCCTGCTCGAGGGCGTTGAGGTCATTGTTGGTCATGTCGATCGGTTCCGCATGTCATCGGGTGACGACCGTGCTCGATCCCGTCCGTGTCGCTGGCGATGTATTCGGTTCGCTGGCGGAAAGGAGGTGAGCCCGGACACAGGACCTCCGCGCGGGCAGGGCTGCCGCGCAGAGGCCCCGCCGTGGAAGCGGGAGCTTTAACCGATCTCTGCGCTGGCTGGTCCCCGCGCGCTGCGCGAGGGGCGGCGCGTCAGGCCGCCTTCTTTACGGCGGCGGCAGCCTGATCGACGAGCGCTTTGAACGCGGCCTCATCGCGCACGGCGATGTCGGCGAGAACCTTGCGATCGATCTGGATGCCGGCCTTGGTGAGACCGTCGATAAATCGCGCATAGGTCATGGAGTTTTCCGTCGCCTCGCGGACCGCAGCGTTGATGCGCTGAATCCAGAGGGCGCGGAAGTTGCGCTTGTTCGCCTTGCGGTCGCGATAGGCGTACTGCATCGCCTTTTCGACAGCCTGCTTGGCAACCCGGATCGTGTTCTTGCGGCGGCCATAGTAGCCCTTGGCGGCCTTGAGGACTTTCTTGTGCTTTGCGTGGGCGGTTACGCCGCGCTTGACGCGTGCCATGAGAATGCTCCGCTGAATTACAGGTGGTCGTTCGTTGTCAGAAGGGACGCCGGTCCGGCCGAACTGGGGCAATCGCCCCGGTCATGCTCAGCGGTTGTAGGGCATGTACTTCTTGACGATGCCTTCGTCGCAATCTTTCAGCACCATGGTGCCGCGCGCGTTGCGAATGAACTTCGTCGTGCGCTTGATCATGCCGTGGCGCTTGCCGGCGGCTGCGACCTTGACCTTGCCTGAGGCGGTGAACTTGAAGCGCTTCTTGGCGCCGCTTTTGGTCTTCTGCTTGGGCATTTTGCTCTCCTCGAACTGGATGCGCTGATGCCCCTGCCAGGCGCTCGCCAGAGCGCTTTGCGGCGTCTCCCCTCGGTGCTCGATCGACCATCGGCATGAAGCGATGGCCTGACGGCTCCGGACCGACAGACGCCGGCGGAGAGGTGCTTTGGGGGCATTTCGCTTTTAGGATCAAAGCATTATGAGCCGCCACGGCATGCCCCGCCGGACGGCTCGACGTGCGGGTTATACGGGGAAGTCGGGCGGGGCGCAAGGGTTCACGGCATCCGGGCAGCAGACGTGTCCGGCGCAGATCTCCGGGGCAACCATTATAAGTAGACCCCAATGGCGGACATAGCCGGCTATGCGCGCAGAGCAAATCAGGTCTTGATCAATCAGGACTGCCCGCTGTCGCCTATGCAACGATGCACCGACCCGCATTGTTCATGCGGTGGTCGGTGCCGTTGCAAGATCATGAGATTGCTGGGTTGGAGCCGCGCACAACGGTTGTTGTGTCGCACCACCCCTCACCGCGGCGCGAGCACCATCACCATCTGGCGGCCTTCCAGACGCGGCTCGCTTTCGACCTTGGCGATGCCTTCGACCTCAGCCTTGACGCGCTGGAGCACAGCCATGCCAAGCTCCTGGTGGGCCATCTCGCGGCCGCGGAAGCGCAGTGTCACCTTGACCTTGTCGCCTTCCTCGAAGAAGCGTTTGATGGCGCGCAGCTTCACGTCATAGTCGTGATCGTCGATCGCCGGACGCATCTTGATCTCTTTGATTTCGACGATCTTCTGCTTCTTACGGGCTTCGGCAGCCTTTTTCTGCTGCTCGAACTTGAATTTCCCGTAGTCCATGATCTTGCAGACGGGGGGCTCGGCATCAGGCGAGATCTCGACGAGATCGAGCCCGGTCTGCTCGGCACGCTGCATGGCATCGAAACGGCTGACGACACCGACGTTGTCGCCATTCTCGTCGATAAGACGGACTTCACGAACCCGGATCTGGTCGTTGATCCTCGGGCCGGATTGCTCGCGCTCAGGCGCGGCTCGCATTGGGCGGCGGATGTTGGTCTCTCCCTTGGTCGCCTCAGGTCAATTGGATGTGGCCGGGTAGCCGGCCGAATAACGCTTCCGGGTGCAAAACGCCACCGTTACGCGAATGCATACGCCAAACGCCGCACGCCGGCTCGACAGAGCCGAAGCGGCGGCGCAGGAATTCGCAGCCCCGAAAAGGGAAGTGAAAACGGGTTCGAAGTCAAGACATCACTGTCAGGAATGGATGTTTTCGGCCGGATTTGCGGCTGTAGCCCTGCAGCCGGCGCTGGATTGCAGGCGTCACGGCTACACTGGGAAGCCACGCAATGTGTTTTTACTTCAGCATTCGGACGATGCGCTGCCAACGGTAATAAGCCGTGATCCAGGCGTACCGCAGGCCTGTCCAGCCGCCGAGAATGTGAGTTCGAAGGAAAGCATACTTGAAGACGGTCCAGGGGAGCTCGACGGCCGCGCGTGCCAGCAGGACCGGTCTTGGTTTGGGCCTGGAATGCAGGGCGTTGTAGGTTGCGCGCTCGTCCGCTTTGCGGGCCAGATCGGCCAGAGAGCGAACGGAGTGGTGATGCAAGACGCCGGGCAGGTGGCCGACCGTTTCAGCGCCGGGATCGACCGAATCGAACAGCGTGGAATTCTTGAAGCGGCAGCGCCGGCGGTCATACAGGCGAAGACAGTAATGGTCGCGGGCAAACGGACGGGGCTTCGACCAGCCTGGGTAGACGAGCGAAACGTGCATGCCATAGACCGCCAACGGCGGCGTCTTGCCGCCAGCGAAGAGCGTGCGGATGTCGGCTGCGAGGTCAGGACTCACCACCTCGTCGGCATCGAGATTTAGAAGCCAGTCGTGACGGCATTGTTTCTCGCCGAAACGCTTCTGCTGTCCGAAGCCGGGCCAGGGATTGTAGATGACGCGTGCGCCGGCGGCCTCGGCGATTGCGACCGTATCGTCGGTGCTGCCGGAATCGATAACGACGATTTCGGAAGCAATACCGGCGATGGACGCGATGGTGCGGCCGATGCGATCGGCTTCGTTCTGAGCGATGATGAAACATGAGATCGGCAGCGCCGAGGCTGCGTCCGGCCCGGGTGGGCGGGTATCGCTCTGGCCTAGTCCCGTGCTGGATGCTGCGTCCTTCATGTCCACGTCGATGATCAGTTCCGAGCTGCTATTGTGTTCTGGTGGCGAGGCTGGATGGTGTTCATGTTTCATGGAAATACGTCCACGATCGAGTCTTTTGTCTTGGGTCATGTTTTTCACGCTGAACCGCTGCGCACTTCAGCTAAACATGTTCTTCCTCTCAGCCGATCAGGCGTTGGGCGTTTCAGAGTCCATGGCCATCTCGGCGAATCGACCGGCAAGCCTTGTGCCCAGCAGAGAATCGTAGACGCTCAAGGTGGCGCGTTGAAGCGTGCCAGTCGCATAGTTGCGTCGCGCATGCGTGCGAGCGCGCTCCGAGATGGCTCGGCGGTCCTCGCCTTTGAGTGACAGCAAGTCTTCGATTGCGGCGGCGAGTGCGGCGGCATCACCGGGCGGCACGTGACGGCCAGTTGCCGCGTCCAGCGGGTGGCGCGGCGGGGCCAGCACCGTGAACGGCGGTGCACCAATCGAGGTGGCGATGACCGGCACTCCCATTGCCTGCGCCTCGACCGATGTGCGGCCGAAGGCTTCAGGCTCGATGGAGGCAATGAGAACGATCTCGCTCGCGGCAAGTGCTGCAGGCATATCCGCGACGTGACCGACGAGGCGTACCCGATCGGCAATACCGGCGGCGGTTGAGCGGGCTTCGAGCTCTTCGACATAGGACTGGCGGCCTTGCGCATCGCCGGCAAAAACGATGACGACATCCTCGTAACCCGGGCGGCGCATGAGGATCGCGGCGGCTTCGACAACGGTAATCTGACCCTTCCAGCGCGTCAGCCGTGCCGGATGCAGAATGATGCGGCGTCCCGGTGCGATGCCCCAGGCTTTGCGCAAGGCAGCCAGGCGGTCGGCGGCGACGTTGGCGCGCTCGAAGCGGTTGATATCCACACCGCGGTTGACGACGACAATGCGGGCGGGATCGATAGCGTAACGCTCGCGCACGATTGCGGCGGTATAGTCGGAATTGGCGATGATGACGTCGCCGCGCGCCATCACCGAATTGTAGGTGCGCTTGAGGCGTCCCTTCTCGTTATAGATGCCATGGTAGGTGGTGACGAAGCGAGCGCCTGCAAGACGCGCGGCGATAAATGCGCTCCAGGCCGGCGCGCGGCTGCGGGCGTGGACGAGATCGACATTCTCGTGACGGATCATACGGGCGATGGCGGCTGCGTTCGTCAGGATGCGCAAAGGGTTCTTCGTGGCAGCCGGAAAGCGGATCATTTCGCCCCCAACGGCCTCCACTTCGCTGCACATTCGTCCGCCGTTCGCCAGAACGATAGCGCGTCCGCCTCCTTTGACGATCGCTTCGGCCATCTCGACGGTGGTGCGCTCGGCGCCGCCTGTGTCGAGTTCGGGGATGATCTGGAGTATGGTCGGGCGCTTTTCAGCCAATACGGGCTCCGTCAGGATGGGGACGAGGTGTCATAGGATGGTGGACGCGGAACTGCAATTCCTGAACGTCGGCAGCGGTGGAACGGCGCGGCGCATCGCCTACATGCTGGGAAAGGGCACGCGTGAGGATGGGCTCGGCCTGATGTGGCTGCCGGGTTTGAAATCCGACATGATCTCGACCAAGGCGGCGGCGCTGGCGGAGTGGGCCGGGCCGCGAGGCCTCGCGATGACCCGATTCGACTACTCGGGGCACGGCCGCTCGGATGGCATCTTCGAGGAGGCGACGATCGGCGACTGGCTCGGCGAGGCGCGCGCGGTCTTCACGGCGCTTACCAAGGGGCCTCAAATCGTGGTTGGATCGTCCACGGGCGGGCATATCGGTCTGCTTCTGCTGCGGGACCTTATGCGGACCGCATCGGAGCATGCCGGGCGCATCAAGGCGCTGGTGCTGATCGCGCCGGCCTGGGACCTCACCGAAGAGCTGATGTGGAACAAATTCAATGACGACGCCCGCCGCGATCTGATGGAAAAAGGTGTTTATCTGCAACCGTCCGAGTATGGCGAGCCTTATGCCATTACGCGGCGGTTCATCGAGGAGGGGCGCAACCACCTGTTCAAGGCTTTGCCTTTCGATCCCGGGCGGCCAGTCGTCATTCTCCAAGGTGTCATGGACCGGGATGTGCCGGTGGAGCATGCGCGCAAGCTCGCAGGGTTCCTCACGGGTGGCTGGGCCAAGCTGATCGAGGTGGCGGACGGCGAACACCGCATGTCGCGGCAGCAGGACCTGGAGCTCCTTTATCGGCAGATCGAAGAGCTGACGAGGTAGGGAAGGGCTGCGGGCCCTGCGTACGCGTGGCCCATCACTCGTCAACGAGCGACAGGAACTCCTGGCGCGTGATGGCGCTGTCGCGGAAAACGCCCAGCATGCGGCTCGTCACGAGATCGGTGCCGGGCTTCATGACGCCGCGTGACGTCATGCAGTGATGCTCGGCCTTGAGAAGCACGGCGACCCCCTGGGGCTGCAGTACCTCTTCGATGACGTTGGCAATCTGCGCGGTCATCTTCTCCTGGATCTGCAGGCGCTTGGCATAGACCTGGACGACACGGGCGAGCTTGGAAATACCGACGACGCGGCCATTGGGGATGTAGGCCACCCACGCCTTGCCGATGATCGGCGCCATGTGGTGCTCGCAATGGCTCTCGAAGCGTATGCCGCGAAGCGAGATCATCTCGTCGTAACCCTCGATCTCCTCGAACGTCTTGGAGAGGATCTCCTGAGGGTCCATGCCGTAGCCTGTGAAATATTCGCTGTAGGCTTTCACGACGCGCCCGGGTGTCTCGATCAAGCCATCGCGAGAGGGGTCCTCGCCGGCCCAACGCAGGATTGTGCGCACGGCCTCCTCGACCTCCGCGCGGCTCGGCATGCCTTTCTTGGCAGCGGCCTCCGCGGCGGCTTTGGCTGCGGCATAGTGACTGTCGCGGGGAGTGGGGCTCATCGGCAGGGGATTCCTCTGGATTTCCAATCGCGGCTTCTGTGGCGGCGCTGAGGGTAAGGGGCACCTTGACCAAAGTCATACGGCGCCGGCGGCAACGGCAAAATGGGGTGAAATGAGCCATGCCGCAAGTCTTGCCAGTGACGCGGCCTTCCAGGGCGCTCGAGGGGCAAGCCTGCATGGCCTGGCCACACGTGATAGGCGACACAGCGGGTAGAGGCAGAGCGGACAGGGATCAGGGCTCCCCCCCGTTCTCGGTCGGGGCCGACCATTCGGCGACGCGGGCCAATTGGGCGAAGTCGTCGTAATCATACGAGAATCCGGGCCGCCGCAACGCTGAATAGGGCGTCGCGACGTCGTCAAAAAGAGCAATCATCCGCTTGAGGCCATCGATCTGATCAGCTGCAAGCTGGGCGACATCGCCAGAATTGACCGTTCGAGACTCGCCCGGTGGCGTGCCGCCGGTGGAACGAATGTAACGGAGGATGGCGACAGACATGGCGTCGAGGCCCGTAAAGCCTCCGGCCATGGCAATTGCCGCCTCCAGGGGCAGCTGCGGCGCCTGGCCGGACATCACCTTCTGGTCGGTTGGAACCTGGCCGGTCTTGTAGTCGGTGATGACGAGGCCGTCAGGCGTCGTATCGATGCGGTCGGCACGCGCGACGAGCGTGAAGGGGCCGGCGGGCGCTTCGAGGACCATCGATCCGGAGATCTCGGCAAGGGTGCTCGTGGTGTCCTGACGCCGTTCTGCTTCGGTCTGGGCGAACCAGCGGGCGAAGCGCTCGAAGCGCGGCAGCCAGAACGCGCGGATGCGGGGGTTGGACAAATAGGGGGCCAGTCGTTGGCGGGCGATATCGACGAGCGTTCGTTCAATATCATCGGGCAGAGACGCTTGATGCTGCTTCGCGAATGTCGCCAGCACGTCGTGAATGACAGACCCTTTGAGGCTCGCGTCGGGCAGTTTGCCGAGGGGGGGAAGCGGATCGAGACCGAGGATACGGCTTGCAAACGTTGCGTACGGGTTCGCGATCCATTGCTCGACGGCCGACACCGACAGGCGGCGCGGACGCATTACGACGGGTGGGCGAGGGGACGGCGGCTTGACGGGACGGTGCTGGTCCAATCGATCGCGGGCGCGTGCCCAACCGAGCCAGGTACGATCCATCGCAATCGCGTCGCGCAGTTTCATGCCGTCGAGGAGCGCGACAATGCGCATCAGCCAGCGCGAGGGTACGGTCGGTACACCGTCGATTTTTTCCGCGCGGGTGAGGTAGACCTTCTTGGCGCCCAAGAGCGAAGTGAAATCGTGCGCGGCGTGGCCGATCCTCTCTTCGGGCGCGGGCAGGCCGAGGGCGCTGCGCATCGGGCGGTTGAGCCAGGCGCCGGGGTCGGCAGCCTCAGGCCAGGTGCCATCGTTCAACGAGCCCAGAACGACGATGTCAGGTTGCTGAAGGCGGGCCTCGAACGGACCCCATATGGACAGTCGCGGGTGGACCGGGACGCGCGGGCGCACGTTAAGGCCGACGATGAGGCTGCGATAGAGATCGGCATAGTCGGCCGCCGCGATGGTTAATTGCGGCAGATTGGGATCGATGAGCCCGGTGAATAGGCTTGATGCGGCTTCGCCAGCTTCGCCGCGGTAAAGCGGCGAAGCGATCTCACGCGCGCCATCGCCACCGCTATCAGCTCCGGCCGCAGCCGGCGCTACGATAATTGACGAAGCGTCCTGCCTTGCGGTCGCGGATGTTGCCTGGTCCGGGACCTTTTCTGCATCCGTTTCGGCAGGCAGGGCGGCCAGCGCTTCGGCGGCGGCGACGTGGGCGGCGGCAAGCTCTCGAAGCGATGCTGGCTCGCCACGGCGGTATAGCGCATGCAACGGCTCACAGGCTGCCTGTAAACGCTCTACGAGGTCATGTGCGCCATCCCAGTCCTCATCCCAAAGATGTTGCACGGCGTGGCTGCGGCGGTCCCGGCGATCTTTTGCCTTGGTGTCGGTGCGTGCCTCGGCGAGAGCTGTCATGACGCCGTCGAGTCCATTACCGAAATAATCCGCGCGGAATGCGGCCAGCTCCAACGCACGCGCCGCGCGGCGAACCTCGAACGGGCCGAGGCCTAGTCGCGTGAGGGGATGCTTCAATAGCGCGGTCAATTGCGGGGGGGCGAAGTCGCGATGTACCGCCTCGATGACGAGATCAAGAAAAGCGCCGGGCACGGTCTTTGCAAAAGGGCGGCCGGCGGAATCGTCGACGCGGATGCCCCAGCTTTCCAGGCGCGTGGCGACACGGCGGGCAAGCAGACGATCGGGTGAGACGAGGGCGGCGGTCTGGCCGGGTGTCTCGAGCGCCTCGCGCAGGATTAATGCCACGGCTTCGGCTTCGTCATGAGCGGTGGGGGCATCGACCAGATTGATGCCGGCCAGCCCTTCGGTCAGCGCTTCGCGATCCACAGTCTCTGCGTACGTGTGCCAATGGGCGGTGGTGGCGGCGGGTCGCATCGCCTCGGCGATAAAAGCAAGGCGGTTTTCTTCGGGTGCACCGAGCTCTGAGCCCAGAGGGCGTACATCTTTGCGGTCGATGCCAAGGCGATCGAGCAGCATCTTCAAGCCATACTGGGGATGTTCGGGATGGCGTTCACCTTGTCCGTCGCGGGGGCGGATCTGCTGCCAGCTCTCCTCGTCCAGCGTCAGATCGAGGTTGGGAAGCACGATCGATCCATTGGGCAGTGCGGCCACAGCGCGCATCAATTCGGCAGTCGCCGGGACCGAACCAGTCACACCGGCGACGATAACGGGGCCCTTCGGTGGCGCCTCGGTCAGGCGGCGCGCGTCGGCCAGAATCCTGCGGTTGCGCTCGGCGGCGGGGGCGGAGAGGCCGCATGCTTCCAAGTATGCGGGCCAATTGCTGTTCAGAATGTCGAGGAACCCGATGGTCTTCTGCCAGTGCTCGGAAAACAGGTCGGGCACTAGCTTTGCCAGATCGGCGAGGCTGGCATTTTCCGTCTCGACCATGTCCATGAGGCCGGCAAGCTCGGCCGCGAGGTGCGCGGCCTGCGCCGGGGTCTCGCTGCCGGCCGCGACCGGGCGTGCGCTGTCGAGCTCACCTGCCGGTGCGGGTGCGCGCGTGGCCTGCGCCCAGCGGAGGACGAACTGGGTCAGGACAATGCGGCGCTCCATCTCGGAGATCGGCGGGCGCGTGTCCACCTCACTGTCAGGCAGTGTGGTGAGACCTGCAAGGCCGGTCAGCAGCGACAAGTCCTCGTCATCTTCGGAGATGGGACGGATCCGCGGCAACAGGACAGCGCGGTGGGACGTGTTGCGCAGGAATGCGTCCTGCAAGGCGCGTGTGGCACGGCGCGTCGGGAGCAACAATGTGATGTCGGTGGGTGCAAGCGCGCCCGGCTGATCTTCGCCGAAAGTGCCGAGCGTACCATTGAGAATGGCCTTCGCCAGCACATCGAGGAACGGTCTTCCCGGGGGGACAGTATAAACGCGCGGCCGGTGCCGCTGGCCGGCTGCGCTGACGCCTTGATGCTTCTCGGCTTTGATCGTCATGCCGGGCGTGGTTCCCCATGAATGAGCGCGCTTTCCGCTTCCGCAAGTGCTTCAGGGGTGCCGACGTGCATCCAGAGCCCGTCAAGCCGCACACCATAGAGGCGGGCACGGGCGATGGCCTGGTTCCACAGGACGTTGAGCGAGAAAACTTCTTCGCGTGCACCTTCGAACAGGCGCGGATGCGCAATGGAGACGCCGGCATAGACAAATGGCGCGATGCTGCCCGGCGTGCGCCTGGAGAGGCGTCCGTCCGCGGCCATGGTGAAGTCGCCTGAACCTTCGTAACCGAGCGAGCGGGCTGAGGCGGCGAGCAGCAGCAGGCTGTCCATTCGGTCAGGGTCCCATGCCTCGATCAGCGTGTCGAGGTTGGCGTGCGGACCTTCCTGCCAGACCGAATCGGAATTGTGGATGAGGAACGGCTCGGGACCGAGCAGCGGCAAGGCGCGCACAAGTCCACCGCCCGTATCGAGCAGCACGTCACGCTCGTCGGAGATTACGATACGGGGGGCAGTGCGGCCCGCAAGGTGGCGCTCCAATGCGTCTGCCATGTAGTGAACGTTAACAATCGCGCGCTCGATGCCGACAAGGGCAAGGCGGTCCAGCACGTGATCGATCAGCGCGCGCCCGGCGAGGCGCACCAATGGTTTGGGTACGACGTCGGTCAGCGGCGACATGCGTTTGCCGAGGCCGGCGGCGAGAACCATTGCGGTGGTCGGTCGGCTCATGCGTGTCTTAAGTCCTCTTCGCGGCCCCGACGAGGTGCGCTCTTTGCGACGCGCACAGGCCGGGGACCTCACGTGGTCTCACCTTCGCCGTTCGGCCAGGGCAAAAACGTGGGTATCGTAGAACGCCTTGACGGCGGCAAGGCGTGGATGTTGCAGGCTGCGTCGCAGATATCCCCAGATGCGCGGCATATGGGCGACATATTGCGGCTTGCCGTCACGTCGCGCGAGGCGCGCGAATATGCCCAATATTTTGGTATTGCGCTGGGTGCTGAGTGCTGCGTATGCGAAGCGGAAGCTGCTTTCATCGAAGGTTACATCGGTGCTTTCGGCTTGCCGGCAATAGCTGTCGAGCAGGGCGGTCTCAAGACTGGCTGAAACGTCCACGCGTGCATCCTCAATGAGGGAGACGACATCGTAGGCCAACGGGCCCTGCATGGCGTCCTGGAAGTCGATCACGCCGACACGTGCGAGCCCGATCTCATCAGGGCGCCAGATCAGGTTGGGCGAGTGAAAGTCGCGCAATGTCCATCCTCTCGGCAACGCTTGCAGCTCGGCGATGAGCGTATCCCACAGGTGCATGTATTCGTCGCGCACGTCGGCGGGCATCTCGCTTCCGGTGGCGAAGGGCCATAGCCAATCGGCCAGCAGGGCAACCTCGATCGCCATTGCATCCTTATCGTAATAGGGCAACGTCCACGCTTGGCCGCCGGGTACGGGCAATGGCTTGTCCGCGGCGAGCGATCGCATGTGCACGAGCACATCGAGAGCGGCCTGCCAAAGCAACTTCTGGTCAGCGCCAGCCGCCAACTCGCGCCCGTAAACGCGATCCCCGAAATCCTCGATGATCAGCAGTCCGTTTTCGAGATCAGCTGCCAGAATCTGCGGCGCGCTGATGCCACCGCGGCGCAACGCATCAGCAATGGCGACGAACGGGCGCACGTCCTCCGCCAGATGTGCAATGCGGCAGTAGGGCAGGCCATTGCGGATCGGCGGTCCGTCGGGCTGGCGTGGCCAGTCCATCAGGACGGCAGGCTCCGTGGCTGCGCTTGCGCCTCGACGTATCAGACGTGCATATCGCCGGGTCGATGCATCGCCCTGCAGGTAGGCGACGGCGGTGTCCGGCTTGCTCCAGCCGGCGCTGTCGAGGAGCGCGAGCGTCGCTTCGAGCCGCCTGGCACGGGCCGCGAACGAACCCGTTCCAATGATGTCCACGTCCCGATGGTGGGGATCGCGGTCGGCGGCATCGCCAATTGCGACAGTCAGCCGTTCGGTAGGCAACAGGTCGCCTCCGCGCTCCGGCCACTCGACAAGCGCAATCCCCGATGAAAGAAGTTCGTCCAGACCAAGCTCGATCATCTCTTCAGGATCAGCGAGGCGATAGAGATCGAAATGAGCGACGTTCATGCGGGGCGTTGCATAAGTCTGCACGAGCGTGAACGTCGGGCTCGGTATTTCCTCCTCTGGATTGACGGCGAGATTACGGATCAGCGCCCGCGCGAACGTCGTCTTGCCAGCTCCCAGATCGCCGTGCAGCGCGATCATGTCGCCAGGGCGCGCCGTTGCGGCAATCAGTGCAGCCAAATAGGCAAGGCCGTTCTCGTCGATCGCGTTGCGCTGGAACCGGTGATCACTGTCGGTCATGAGATCACAATCTGCTGAAGGAATATATGGCGAGGGCGGCCATGCTGACGTGGCGCGGAAGCAGCCTGATGGCGCGGACTGCGCGCGTCAATACGGTTTGCCCGGTGAGCGACAGGCAGGGTGGCGCAAACCGACATTTGCAAGCGGTCAGCTTGTTGTGGTTTTGCGGCTGGTCTCTTCTGCGTGCAGGTCTTCTTCCTTGTGCGCTGGCGTGGCGAAGGCATCAGGGAAGCGGACGGTAATGCGCGTGCCGTGTCCTTCGGCGGAGTGTAGCTCCAGTGTGCCGCCATGCAGTTCGACCAAGCTGCGGGAAATCGAAAGGCCGAGACCGGCGCCGCGATGCCGGGCGCCGTGGCTGCGGCTGACGAAGCGATCGAAGATTCTCGACTGCTGGTCGGCAGGTATGCCCACGCCCTGGTCTTCGATCTCGAAACAGGTCGCATCCTTCTCGTGCCAGCAATCGATGCGAACCGTTCCTCCCTCGTGCGAAAATCCGACAGCATTGGAGAGCAGATTGTAAAGCACTTGCCGAACCCGCTGCTCGTCGGCAACGAAAGTGGTCATCCCGTCAGCTATGCCGATGTCGATGGTCAGCGCAGATCGTGCTGCGCGATCGCGGACGCCCTGGATGGCGTCATCGATTACCCTGGCAACATCGATGGTATCGCGGCGCAGCTCCATCGCGCCGGCATCGATCGTGGTGAGATCCAGAATGTCGTTGATAATGGCCAGCAGCGTATTCGACGACGAAGTGATGTTCTCAAGGTAGCCGCGTTGCCTGTCATTGAGCGTATCGCGCTGATCGCTGGCCAGCATCTCAGAGTAACCGATAATGGTGGTCAGCGGGGTGCGCAATTCGTAGGAGACGTGGCTGATGAACTCGTTCTTCAGCCGGTCGGCGACCTCGAGTGCCTCATTGCGCTCGACAAGCGCGCGTTCGTAGCGCTTCGAAACGGTGACGTCGGCGAACGTGACCAGCGTGCCGCCGTCCGGAAGCGGCGTCGTCGCATAATCGATCACGCTCATGTCGCCGCGCACCATCTGGCCGGAACGTTGCTGGCGCGTATCGAGGTAGGAGGTGATGACGGTGCGGATCAAGCTCCAGGCATCTACCTCGTCGGGCTCGCGGGCGACCTTCGCGATAAGATCGTCAATGAATGGCGACTGATTGAGGTCATCGCGATCCAGCTTCCAAATGCTGGCGAAAGACGAGTTGTGCAGCTTCAGGCGGCCGTCCGTGGCGAACACGGCAACGCCTTCCTTGAGGCTGTCGAGCGTCTCGCGCTGGGCGTTGATAAGAGTCTTGTAGCGACTTTCCAGTTCGAGCTTCTCGGAATCGTCGGAGAAGAGGAAGGTGACACCGCTATCGGGTTGCTGCTCGGTACGGACGTGAATGATTCTGTGGTCGGGCAGCAGCCACCAGTCCTCGAGCTCGGCGCCGGTCGCAAAGCTGGAGAGCGTGTGCGCCTTCCACTCGCGGTAATTGGTGGTCTCGGGAAGCATGCCGCGCTCGCGCAGCCGATCGAGCACGCCGCCAGCGGTAGGATTGGACTCCAGCCAGTCGTCGTCGAGCGGCCAGAGCTTTTCGAAAGCCTCGTTGAAGAACTTGAGCCTCTGGTCCTTGTCAAACATGGCGACCGCGGTGGCGACATGGTCGAGGGTGCGGACGTAGGCCGCAATCTGCCGCTCCAGCTCGCCTTTGGCCGTGGCGATCGCGGCGACGTCGATCGCGGCGCCGGCAATGGTGTCGCCGAGCGGCAACATAATGACGTCGTGGGCCTTGCGCTCGGCACCGATAACGATCTGCATGCGTTGGCGGAACTCGTCGCCTTTCGCAATCGATTTCAGTGCGCATTGGCGCTCGCGGGAATCGAGAAGCTCGATCTGGCGCGAAAGGACCTCGTCCTCGCTCTCCGATTCCACGGCCTGAACGTACGCCCTGTTGACCCAGGTGAGGCGGCCGTCGCGTGTCTTGAGCCAGGCCGGCATGGGTACTGAGTTGAGCAGTGCGCGCATGGAGCGGATGTCTCGGGCGAGCCACTGGTGCTGATCGATGATGCGCGCGAGATCGCGCTTGTAGCCCGCCACTTCACTCAGGCGCAGGATGGCGCGGCCCGAACTGGCGCGTCCCTCGGCCTCGAGATGATCGGCGGCGATGGTCCGCAGAATGATGTTGAACGACTTGCCAGTCTGGAACAGGGCGTCGAGGCTCGACTTGAGCTGTCCGGCCGAGCGCGGATCGAGCCAGCGCCCGAATTTCAGAATATCTTCGCGCCGCGTCGGCAGGCTGGCCACATTGAGCGTTCTCGCAACGAGGTGCGCCGCGTGGTCATTGTCCCAGTAAAGCAGGATCTGTGGCTCGGCCTGTATCACCGACTCGGCCATCGTGAGGGTACGACGCAACTCTGCATTCTCGTCACGCGCGCGCCTGGAAAAGTGACGTGCCGTGCGCACCGAGCGCCACACGAGAAGGCTCGCGAAGAGGGCGCCCATCGTGATGCCAGCGATCAGCAGCAGCTTCTGGACGCCGGCGGAAGCTTCGGCACTGTGACCGGTCAATGCAGCCGTCAACGCGGCCACGACGGCCATACTCGCCAGCAGAAGCATGACGAGTTCGTTGCGGGCGTTGCGGGCCCGGGACTTGAGAACGAAAGTGCGCATCGCGTTCCCAGAAATATTGCGGGACAACCCGAATCGGCGGCTGCCGCCAAACACCGGCCTGAACAGCCAGCGGGCTCAACAGCCGTCGGAACGCGTGCGACAAGTCGAAGGCTGTATGAATCGCCGGAGCGAATAGCTCAGCGAATCATTGGCGATTATGCGGTGCCGCGAGGCGACTTGGCCAGTGCAGCCATGCGCTTTATCCGCCACCGGATTTGGTCAGGCCAATTGACGCATTGCGGCAGCAACGCGACGGGAATGGGGATAGTGCGTCCCTCCCGGTGGGATGGCCAACAGCAACGAGGCGGACGTTTTGCGTCCGCCTCGCTCAGATGGTTGCATGTCTTTGGCAGCAGCTTCCCGCTGACGCTCAGTAGCGGTAGTGATCCGGCTTGTAAGGGCCTTCGGGCGACACGCCGATGTAGGATGCCTGATCGGGGCGCAGCTTGGTGAGCTTCACGCCGATCTTCTCCAGGTGCAGCTTGGCGACCTTTTCGTCGAGATGCTTGGGCAACGTGTAGACTTTCCGCTCGTACATGCCGTTATCGCGGTTTTGCCACAGTTCGATCTGGGCCAGCGTCTGGTTGGTGAACGATGCTGACATGACGAACGAGGGATGGCCCATGGCATTGCCGAGGTTCACCAGGCGGCCCTCGGAGAGCAGAATGATGCGATGACCATCGGTGAACTCGATCTCGTCGACCTGAGGCTTGATGTTGTGCCACTTGTAGTTGCGGATGCCCGCAACGTCGATCTCATTGTCGAAGTGGCCGATGTTGCAAACGATGGCGCGGTCCTTCATGGCGCGCATGTGGTCTGCCGTGATGATGTCCTTGTTGCCCGTGGCTGTCACGAAGATATCGGCGCGCGGGGCGGCGTCCTCCATCGTCACGACCTCGTAGCCCTCCATGGCGGCCTGAAGTGCGCAGATCGGATCGATCTCGGAGACCATAACGCGGCAGCCGGCGTTGCGCAGCGAGGCAGCCGAGCCTTTGCCGACGTCGCCGAAGCCTGCAATCATCGCGACCTTGCCGGCCATCATGACGTCGGTGCCGCGGCGGATGCCGTCAACGAGGCTCTCGCGGCAGCCGTAAAGATTGTCGAACTTCGACTTCGTCACCGAGTCATTGACGTTGATCGCGGGGAACAGGAGCTTGCCTTCCTTCTCCATGATGTAGAGGCGATGCACGCCCGTGGTGGTTTCTTCGGAGACGCCGCGGATGTTCCTGGCAAGCTCCGCGAACCAGCCCGGCTTCTCCTTCAGCGTGCGCTTGATGAGGGCGAAGAGAATCTCCTCCTCCTCCGAGCCCGCCTTGTCGAGGAAGGCCGTGTCGCCCTGCTCGGCGCGCAGGCCGAGATGGACGAGAAGGGTAGCGTCTCCACCGTCATCGAGGATCATGTTCGGCGTGCCGCCGTCGTTCCACTCGAGGATCTTACGGGTGTATTCCCAATAGTCCTTGAGGCTCTCGCCTTTGACAGCGAAAACGGGAATGCCGCGCGCCGCAATGGCTGCCGCTGCGTGGTCCTGCGTCGAATAGATATTGCAGGAAGCCCAGCGGATGTCGGCACCCAGAGCTGCAAGCGTTTCGATCAGCACGGCCGTCTGGATGGTCATGTGCAGCGAGCCGGCGATCCGGGCGCCCTTGAGGGGTTGGCTGGCACCATATTCCTCGCGCGTCGCCATGAGGCCCGGCATCTCGGTTTCGGCGATGGCGATCTCCTTGCGGCCCCAGTCGGCAAGGCTGATGTCCTTGATGATGTAGTCCGTGCTCGCGGTCATAAACAGAAATCCTCATTGGTGGGCGACTATGGGCGTCCACGCGCCAGCCGCCGCTCTTCGTTCAGGAGCCGGGCGCCGTCGTCGCACCGCCTGCGCAGCTCTCCGGGCGGGTTATCGCTTACCGCCGGTTGGCGGTGGAGCCCGAGATGTGGCTGCTATAGCGAAGTAGGGGCATGCCCGCAACTACATATAAGCAACTCGTTATATGTTCTGCTGGAGCATGTTGAGCTGAAGTGTGCAGTGGTTCAGCGTGAAAAACATTCACAAAACAAGGTGCTGGATCGCGTTCACGCAGACAGGTGTCGAAGAAGGCATTGGTCACGTGACTGCGACAAGCGTTTCAACCGCCTTCGACCACGTCCTCGTCAAAGCCGTTCTCGATGAGCTGGACAAGGGCGGCAAGCGCTTCCGGGCCTTCGGGACCGGTGGCCACGAGGTGAAGCAAGGAGCCTGGTCCGGCCGCTAGCATCATGAGGCCCATGATCGAGGTCCCCTCGACGGTCTGATTGTCGCGAGTGACGCTGACGTGGGCGTTGAATTGCTCCGCGCACTTGACGAACTTGGCCGAGGCGCGCGCATGCAGGCCCTTACGGTTTCGGATGGTTACGAGGGCTTCTGGCCGATCGCTTGAATCGATTTCGGGCATGGGATGTGCGGGCGTGCTGGGCTCGTGCGGTCGGGATAGGAGACGCTTTGTGCGCTGTCTTTTAGAGCGTGCTCATGTTCGATGAAAACACGTACACGATCCGTGTCCTTGTTTTGAGCATATTTTCACGCCGAGCTGATTGGCATCGGGCCTGCTCAACCGTCGCCCGTCAACTGCTGTCCCGCAACCTTGATGTATTTGCGACCGGCGTCGCGCGCGATGGCGACGGCTTCGCTCAGGGGCACCTCGGTGCGCACGCTCGCAAGTTTGACCAGGATGGGCAGATTGATGCCTGCAATGACCTCGACATTGGCTTCGTCGAGGATCGAGATTGCTAGGTTTGCTGGGGTGCCGCCAAACATGTCGGTCAGTAGGATGACGCCCTGTCCCTGATCCGTTCGGGTGACGGCATCCAGGATCTCGCGGCGCCGGGCGACCATGTCGTCCTCCGGCCCGATGGATATGGTCTCCAGCCGTTCCTGCGGCCCTACGATGTGCTCAAGAGCGGAGCGGAACTCACGTGCGAGGCCGCCATGCGTAACGATGACGAGTCCGATCATGAATTCATATTGCCTGTCTCATTCGCGGCCAGTGCAGATCGGGGCGCTCCCCAAAGCCAGATTGTCATGACGTCGCGTCCATCCATTTTGCCCCGCCGGATGTCCTCGTACGATTGGCGGCGATGCCACTCTTCAGTCGGGTGCGCAGGGTGACAAGTGTTCGGCTGGCATGCAAGGGGCTTTTCGTTGGCGGAAGCACGACCGGGACCGCGGTGCAGGTTCCACATTTCATTCACGTGGAGAGGATAGCGTCGCCCGCAGAGCCAAGGCCACCTTGAGAGGTGTGCTAGCTTCGAACGGATACAGGTGAATTACCGGGAAATCGATGCCGGCCAGTTGGACCATCTGAGGTTCGGGCATGCGCTCGACCGTTTCGGCTGGCGTCAACCGGATGACGAGGCGCACCTCGGCGGAGCCGGTGTGGGGCACATCGAGAAGTCCCAGGCCGCGGACCTCGATACGGCCTGCGATCGTTGCGGGAGCGCGTGCGATCACGCGCCCGCCGTCGCGTGCGAGCAGCACCTGATCATCCGATACAAGTGAAAATGGGGGAAGGTCCAGCCCTGAGGGCGGCCAGCCAATAAGCCGAAGAGCGAGGTCGGATTTGCCGGCGCCCGGCGGACCAGTGATCAGGATACATTGCCCGGCGCTTTCGACCGCGGTTGCGTGCATGAGCACTTCAGGCGGGCGCATGTCAGGCCCCTTTTCGGCGCGCCGGTGTTGCCGGAAGGCGCACGACAAAGCGGGCACCGATGCGCCTTGATTCGGGCGAACGCGGTGTGCCGAAGCGATTTTCGGCGCGGATGGTGCCGCCGTAAGCGGTGACGATCTCGCGCGTTATGTTGAGGCCAAGGCCCGAGTTGTTGCCGCGGCTGCTTTCTGCTGTTGGCCGGTAGGTCCAGAATCGCGCGAATACCTTTTCCAGGTTCTCCTCGTCGATACCCGGACCCTCGTCGTCAACCCGCAGCTCGACTTCCGGGCCGTCGCGGACCAGAGAAATCACGACCTTGCCGCCCTTCGGGGAGAACGAAAGGGCGTTGTCGACCAGGTTCGTGACGACCTGCGCAATCCGGCTGTCGTTACCGAAGATGGTGTAGGTGTCGGGCGAAGCGGCCGGCGGGATCCTGAGTTCGAGATCGATGCCTTGCTCGCTCGCCTTGTCCTTGAATAGTGACGAGGTGACGTTTTCCAGCAATTCCACCAGTACAACGGGCTCGCGCTGCTGACGGGCGAGTTCTGCATCGAGTCGGGAGGCACTGGAGATCTCAGTGATCATTTTGTTGAGGCGTTTCAGCTCGAGCTGAATCTGCTCCATCAGATGGCTTCGCTGCTCCTCGCTCTTGGCATATGCGAGCGATTCCGCCGTGGATCTGGCAGCGGTGAGTGGATTTTTCAATTCGTGGGCGATATCGGCGGCGAACCGGTCACTCGCCTCAAGGCGGCGGAACAACGCCGCGGTCATTTTCGAGAATGCCTGGGCGAGTTGGCCGACCTCGTCGCGGCGGTCGGCCATCTCAGGCAGCTCGTGGCGTGCGTTGATATCGTTCGACACCACCTCGGCCGTGTCGGCCAGATGCTTGATCGGGCCTGCCACGGTGCGCGCCAGCAGCAACGAGGTGGAGACGGTGGTGACGAGAGCCAGCACCGCCATCAGCAGTATCTTGTCGCGGTCTTCGGCTGCGATCTCGTCGATCTCTCCGGGGCGGGTGGACAGCAGGAGCACGCCGTGGACCGCCTTCATGCGCTGGATCGGCACGGCCATGGATACGATCTGCTTGTAGTCCTCGGACAGCAACAGCATCGTCGTCGGGGTGCCGCCAGCCATGGCGATGCGCACTTCCGGATAGTTGGTCCCAAGGCCACTGTCGATCTCGCGATAGACGGGCAGCTTTTTATCGAGGAACCAACGCGTCATCCGGGTCCAGAAGTTCTTCGTCTTGATGCGGCCGTTGTCTGTATCGTCGTTGTCCGTGTTGCTTCCTTCGGGCGGGATGATGGAGCCGCGGTGCAGCAGCTTGTCACTATCGACGATCAGTGTTCCGTCGCGGGCATAGATGCGCGCACGCGTATTGGTCGGCTGGATGAGACGCCGGAGGATCGGTGCAACGCGCTCGGGCCTGATCGACAGTTCCAGCGCAGCAAAGCCGTCGTCGCGGAACGGTATGCGGGCATCGGCGGATTCGGGCAGCTTGGTGGGGTCGAGTGTGAGCCTTTCCGTCTCGACCTTGGCGTCACCGGCGATGGCGGCGGCGATGATCTCACCCTGGACCCTCAGCGATTCGCGTTTTGCGTCGATCAGCCAGCCGCGCGAGTTCGACAGCACAAGAATGCCGACGCTGAAGATGACGAGGCCGATCAGGTTGGAGAACAGAATCCGGCGCAGCAGGGTGCCGGATAAAAAGCGCGGGATCGGCTGATTTCTCCACCAGCGGGCAATCGCAGGCCCCATGCGTGCAGCATCCTCCGATTTCTCGAGTCCGGCATGCGCGGGCGATCGCTCAACTCCGAATGCCATGGGGCCTCCAACGAGCGCCGGCGGCAACGGAAAGGTTGCCGCCGGTGTCGCATTCATATCGAAGTCGCCGGGAGCGGTGGAAGTGCCGCGGCCGATCAGACTTCCTTGAAGCGGTAGCCGACGCCGTATAGCGTCTCGATGACGTCGAAATCATCATCGACGTTCTTGAATTTCTTGCGCAGCCGCTTGATGTGGCTGTCGATCGTGCGATCGTCCACGTAGACCTGATCGTCGTAGGCCGCATCCATCAGCGAATCGCGCGTCTTGACGACGCCAGGACGCTGCGCCAGCGCCTGCAGGATCAGGAACTCGGTGACGGTCAGCGTCACTGCCTTGCCATCCCAGTGGCAGGTGTGGCGCTCGGGATCAAGCTTCAACTTGCCTCGTTCAAGAACACGAGCTGCCTCGGTCACCGGCGGCTGCCCGTCCTTGGGCGTCAGGCGGCGCAGGATCGTGCGAACGCGCTCGACGACAAGTCGCTGCGAGAAGGGTTTGGCAATGTAGTCGTCGGCGCCCATCTTGAGGCCGAACAACTCGTCGATCTCCTCGTCCTTAGAGGTAAGGAAGATGACCGGCATGTCCGATTGCTGGCGGACCTTGCGCAACAGTTCCATGCCGTCCATGCGCGGCATCTTGATGTCGAAGATGCCGAGATCGGCTGGCTCCTCGGTCAGCGCCTCAAGCGCGGAGACGCCGTCGGAGTAGGTGCGAACCCTGTAGCCTTCCGCTTCCAGCGCCATCCTCAGCGAGGTCAGAATGTTGCGCTCGTCATCGACCAGCGCAATTGAACTTTTCTCTTTCATAGTCGCCTCTTGCCCCTGCCAGCCGGCCCGGTTGGTACTCGGTAATGACGGGCTTTATGGTCGCTTCGTGTATCAAATGTGGCAGCAGGACTGTGCAATACCCGATCTGAACCCCAACTGAATAGGCGACGCATCGGTATCCGGCAAGTGAACCGCTGCGCGGTCTGGGTCGACTGCGGTGCGCAGTTGGCGCCGCGATAACGGTAAGACCGGTCGTATCCGGTGACGCAGCGGCTGCTTCCAGCATGCGGTCCACGACCCGGTGCATCCCCAGGAAAGATGACGAATGCGACAGGACGAGCAACCGAGGCAAGAGCCCACCGCAGCGGAAGCGGCAAGGTCGATCATCCGCTCGGCGCTCAAGGCGTCGCTCGCAACCCTCGAAAGCGGCACAGGTTTTCCCTATGCATCGCTTGTCACCGTAGCATTCCTTCCGGACGGAACGCCACTGCTGCTGTTGTCGCGTCTTGCCCTGCACACTCGTAATCTGCAGGCCGACCATCGGGCCAGCCTTCTGTTCGATGCGAGCGATGGTGCAGGCGATCCGTTGGCGGGCGGTCGGGTTACAGTGATCGGCAGCATGAAGCCGGTCACATCTGACGAAATCGTCCGCCGCCGCTTTCTGGCCCGTCACCCGGGCGCCGGAATGTATGTGGATTTTTCGGACTTCGGTTTCTGGCAGCTCGCTGTCGAACGCGCCCACTACATCGGCGGTTTCGGCCGCATCGTCGATCTGAAGGCGGCGGAACTGCTTTCCAATTTGTCCGAAGCGCACGAACTGATCGCGGCCGAAGCCGAAATCGTCGAGCACATGAACGATGATCATGCGGATGCGGTCCAGCTCTATGCCACGCGGCTTGCGGGCGCCGCGCCGGGCGCCTGGCGGATAAGCGGCGTCGATCCGGCGGGCTTCGACCTCGTCAATGGCGAGCGGGCTGTGCGAATCGAATTTGCGAACCCCGTGATAAATCCCGATCATGCACGTGCGGAATTCGTGCGGATGGCAAAAGCAGCCAGGGCTGGTGCCACCTGATGCACAGGCCCAATCATCCTATGTGGTTCTTTGTCCACGCCAGATCCGGCCTGTTTGCATCAAAGGGTGGAAACCATATGGGCAGATCTGTCATGAATTATTGATGGTTTACGACTTTGGGCCACTTGTGAGAGCGTTTTGCGGGGCCTACTCAACCGTTCTCTGCCTGCACGATGCCGTGGAGCTGGTTTGTGTGAGAGAAGACCGGCCGCCAGATTTTTTGTTTCTGGCCCTTTTCTCGCGTGTGTCCCCTTTGACTGACGCAGGCTCGAGACACGAGTAAGCGGAGACGGGTGCGCTGCATGATATGCGATGCGCGGGGCCGCCTCGTTCTGAACCGTAATGCTGGAGCGGTAGATCCCATGGCGAATGAACTTTTTCCACTGAGTGCGGCGTGCAAAATTCATCACAATGTGCGCGAGACGATCCTGATCGAAGATGCGGTGCGCAACGGCGAAGGCAAGCTGGCCAAGTCGGGCGCGTTCTGCGCGGAGACGGGGCAGCACACCGGCCGCTCTCCGAATGACAAGTTCGTCGTTCGCGATGCCGATACGGACGGTCAGATCTGGTGGGACAACTCCAAGGCAATGACGCGCGAGCAGTTCGATGTGCTGCTCGCCGACTTCATCGCTTTCGCCAAGGACAAGGAGCTGTACGTTCAGGACTTGTTCGCCGGCGCTGACGCAAAGCATCGGCTGGCTACCCGTGTCTTCACCGAGTTCGCCTGGCACTCGCTGTTCATCCGGCACATGCTGCGCCGTCCAATGGACGCAGAACTCGTCGGGTTCGCACCGGAGTTCACGGTGGTGAACATGCCGAGTTTCAAGGCGGATCCCAACAAACACGGGACGCGAACCGACACAGTGATCGCCTGCGATTTCACCCGCCGCATCGTGTTGATCGGCGGATCTTCATATGCCGGCGAAACCAAGAAGAGCGTGTTCTCATTCCTCAACTACATCCTGCCGGCCAAGGACGTGATGCCGATGCACTGCTCGGCGAACGTCTCCACGGACCTCAAGAACTCGGCTGTGTTCTTCGGCTTGTCCGGCACCGGCAAGACGACGCTGTCGGCTGACCCCAACCGCATCCTCCTGGGCGATGACGAGCACGGCTGGTCGCAGGCTGGCATATTCAACTTCGAAGGAGGCTGCTATGCCAAGACGATCCGCCTCGCGCAGGAGGCTGAACCGGAGATCTGGCAAGCATCGAATCGCTTCGGCACCGTTCTTGAGAACGTCATTCTCGACGAGAAGACTCATGCACCAGACTTCGATGACGGAAGTCTGACGGAGAACACGCGCTCGTGCTATCCGCTCGACTTCATCTCGAATGCATCGGAGACCGGTACGGCCGGCCATCCCAACAACATCGTCATGTTGACGGCTGATGCCTTCGGCATTCTCCCGCCGATCGCGAAGCTGACGCCGAGTCAGGCCATGTACCACTTCCTGTCGGGCTTCACCGCCAAGGTGGCGGGCACCGAAAAGGGCATGGGCAACGAGCCGCAGCCAACATTCTCGACGTGTTTCGGCGCGCCCTTTATGCCGCGGCACCCTTCCGTCTATGGCAACCTGCTGCGCAGGCTGATCGCGGAGCACGGCGTCGATTGCTGGCTTGTCAACACGGGCTGGACCGGCGGCAAGTTCGGTGTCGGTTCGCGCATGCCGATCAAGGCGACCCGGGCGCTGCTCAACGCTGCGCTGTCGGGAAAGCTCAAGGGCCAGCCGATGCGCACCGACCCGATCTTCGGATTCCAGGTGCCAACCGCGCTTGAGGGCGTCGACGCTAAGATCCTCAATCCGCGCGAGACGTGGGCTGATCCCAAGAGCTACGACGCGATGGCTGCGGCACTCGTGGAAATGTTCAACAAGAACTTCGAGAAGTTCGAGTCGCATGTGGACGCAGACGTGCGTGCGGCCGGCCCGACGATGCAGCAGGCTGCTGCTCAGTAGAACGCTGCAGAGCGGCTCCCGTTCGATAAACGATGACGGCCCCGGATCAGCCGATCCGGGGCCGTCATTCGCTCTGATATCAGCAAGGGTGTGTGATCGCTTCTGCGGAGCCAGAGCCGGCTGCTTAGCCGACGAAATCGGTGATGGTGAGGAGTGGCCTGAAGTCGAGCTTGGCGTTGGCGAACGCTTCGGTAGCGCCTTCGCGGCGGTCGACGATGGTAATGACACGGACGACCTCGCCGCCGTCCCGGGCAACGGCTTCGGCCGCCTTGATGGCAGAGCCGCCTGTCGTCGTTACGTCCTCGACAATCACGACTTTCTTGCCAGTCAGCGTTTCACCCTTGGCGAGCCCCTCCACGAGGCTCTGGGTGCCGTGCTCCTTGGCCTGCTTGCGGACGAAGAATGCATGCAAAGGACGGGGCCCGGCGGCGCTGATCGCGGCTACGGCAGAGGCGAGCGGCACGGCACCCATTTCCAGCCCACCGATCATGTCGGCCTCGATACCGTCTTGGGCGAGCTGATCGAGAATGAGCGTTGCTATGAGGTGGGCGCCCATCGGGTTCAGCATGGTCGGCTTCATATTGAAATAGAATGACGAGGTCCGTCCTGAGGCCAGCTTGATTTCACCGCCGGACTGAAATGAACGCTGCTTGATGAGAGCGACGAGTGCCTGTTTGAGTTCGGTCTTGGTCTTGGTCATGGTCTGAGCCCTGTAGCAGCCTGTTGAATGCGTCAAGCCCGGCACTTGAGAGGCTTGCCGGCCCCCGCGTCAAGCCGCCAGGACCATCGCTTCCCCAGTTCCGGCTACTCCTGCCCAAGTTTGGCTCCGCTCGGGCCTTGGCACTTGAAAATTCCCGTTGGATCGCAAAGATCTCGTGAGGCGTGGCATGCCGCCCGATACGACCGGTCCGCAACGGGTATCCGAGATATGGAATTCAAGGATTACTACAAGGTTCTCGGAGTCGAGAAATCGGCAACGCAGGACGAAGTGAAGCGTGCTTACCGCAAGCTTGCCCGGCAGTTCCATCCGGATATCAACAAGGATGGCGGTGCGGAAGAGCGTTTCAAGGAAATCGGCGAAGCCTACGAAGTGCTCGGCGATCCGGAAAAGCGCGCCGCCTACGATGATCTTGGCAAAGCCGCCAAGCCGGGTCAGGACTTCAGGCCGCCTCCGCATTGGGATCAGGGCTTCGAATTCTCCGAGATGCGATCGGGAGCGCCTGGCGGCGGTGACGATTATAGCGAGTTTTTCGAGACGCTGTTTCGCAGCCAGCGGCGTCATCAGGGCGGCGAGAGAGATTTCCGCACCGGGGGGTTTCATGCCAGCGGAGAGGACCACTATGCACGCATCTACATCGATCTGAGGGACAGCTACGAGGGAGCAAAGCGCACCATCACGATGCGGGCTCCCGAAATCGATCCGCAAGGTCACGTCGTGCTGCGTGAGCGCACGCTTAACGTCGAAATTCCCAAGGGCATCCAGGAAGGCCAGACTATCCGCCTGAAGGGGCAGGGGACGCCAGGGCTCGGGCGCGGCGCGGCGGGAGACCTGTACCTCGAAGTGGCATTTAATCCCGATCCGCTTTACCGCGCCTCGGGCAAAGACGTTTATTTTGACCTGCCGGTTGCTCCGTGGGAGGCGGCGCTGGGCGCCAGCGTCAAGGTGCCTACGCCATCGGGCGCCATCATGATGAAAATTCCGCCGGGGTCCTTCGGCGGCCGCGAACTGCGTCTCAAGGGTCGCGGTTTGCCGGCGCGAAACCCGGGCGACCTTTACGCCGTCCTCAAGATCGTGCTGCCGCCCGCTGACAGCGAAAATGCCAAGGAAGCCTATCGCGCTATGGCGCGCGATCTGGCATTCGATCCGCGCGCGAAACTCGGAGCCGGGTGATGACCAACAATGCTCGAAAAGGTTCTGCAAGCGGCAACGCCGCCACCGAGATCGTCGGCCGGGATGGCGCGTGCACCTTGGAAGACGTTTGCCTCGCCTGCAAAGTGGAAGCCGATTTTGTGGCCGAGCTGGTCGAGCATGGCGCGCTCGAACCGGCAGGTAGAACACGAAACCAGTGGCGCTTTACGCAGATCAGCATCGTTCATGTCGCCAGAGCCAAGCGGCTGGAGCGCGATCTGGGCCTCAATGTAGCGGGCGTCGCGCTGGCGCTCGACCTGCTCGATCAGATCGAAGACCTGCAGCGACGCTTGAGGGTTTACGAGGGCGGCGGCGCGACGTCGCGATCGAGCCTGCCAGCCGACGGTGCGGACGAGGAGCAATGAAGCCTTCGCCGTATTGCTCGTCGGAGATGTCTCATTTCGGCAGATGCAGAAAAACGGTATAGATCAGCCTCGCAAAGATCAGCGGATGAAAGGGTCCGACATGCTCAATCCCGAATCGCCACCGGAGCTGGTTATAGCCAAGTGGTTCAATTCCGATAAGGAATCGCCCCCGACGCTGGCCCAGTCCAAGGGCAAGGTGGTGGTGCTCGGGGCATTCCAGATGCATTGTCCGGGGTCGGTACGGCATCTGCTGCCGCAGTTGGCGCGGCTCCATGCTCAGTTCCAGGACGACGAGGTCGAGGTGATCGGTCTGCATACGGTGTTCGAGCAGGCCGACGCGCAGACCCCGGCGCAGCTGGAGGCGTTCCTGGAGGAACATCATTTCGGTTTCCCGGTGGCGATCGACAAGCAGAACGGCGGGGCGCTGCCAGAAACGATGGATGCCTATGAGCTTCAGGGAACGCCGACACTGCTGATCTTCGACCGGCAGGGGCGTTTGCGCCGGCATTACCTGGGACAGGTCGACGACATCCGGGTCGCTGCCGAGGTGATGGCGCTGACGATCGAGGCGCGCGATGCGCCGCGTGAGCAGTCGATCGCACTGGAGCGGCGGCTGGCGGCTGTCCTGGTCGATCCAAACGATCACCAGCACGAGCACGAGGGCGGTTGCTGCGGCGGTCATGACCACGGTCATCACCATCACCACGACCACGAAGGCGGCTGCTGCGGCGGCGGTCACGATCACGCACATTCCCACGAGCATGGCCACGGCCACGGGCATAGCCACGACGACAAGAGTGAGGGTGGCTGCGGCTGCAAGCACTGAGGCGGGCCGGACGGTGGGGTCGGACGGTCGATGCGGACGACCCGCGGTGGACTTTGTCCACTGGCCGCCTTCTATCAGCGAGGCGAATCGCTGAATCTCGGGTGAATGAAACTCACCACGCCTGCGGCGGTGCTGCGTGTCGGGACCGACCGGCTGAGGCGAGCGAGGGATACCCATGACCGGAGGGGATACCGGACGGCGCGGTCGACGAACGGTGAAAGCGGCCAACGACGACGTGCCGATGTTGCGTGCGGTCCGATCCAGCGGCAAGCCGACGAAGGCCCGCAAGGGAAAGGCGTCGTCATCGCGTGCGGCCTTCGACAAGAAGGTGATTGCGCTCGTATATGATTTCGATGGCACGCTCTCGCCGCGGCCGATGCAGGAGTATGCGTTCCTGCCGCAGGTCGGTGTCGATGCCGCGCAATTCTGGAAAGAGACCAACCGGGTCGCGCGCGAGCAGGAGGCCGATCCGCTCATCACCTACATGCACCTTCTCTACAAGAAGGCCAAGGAGGCCCGGATCCGCATCGATCGCGACGATCTGGTCGCGCAGGGACGGGCGGTGGAGCTGTTTCCCGGTGTGATCGAATGGTTCGACGAGATCGGCTCTTATGTGGCGCTGAGATCTGAGAGCCAGGGCGTCACGGTTCGCCACTACATGATATCGTCGGGTCTTACCGAGATCATCGAGGGCACGCCGATTTACGATCGCTTCCATAACGTGTTCGCGTCGGAATACTGGTTCGACGCCTATGACCTGCCGTACCCGAAACGGGTCATCACCGATACCGGCAAGACGCAGTATCTGTTTCGCATCAACAAGGGTGTGGAGGATCTGGGCGAGACGATCAACCAGCACATGCCGGAGGCGGAGCGGCCGATCCCGTTTTCCAACATGATCTATTTCGGCGATGGCGAGACGGATGTTCCCTCGATGGCGGTCATGCGAAAGAATGGCGGACATGCGATCGCGGTGCATCCGCCAGGCAAGGCGAGGGAGAAATGCGTTAACCTGTTCAAGGCGGGGCGCATCGATTTCTTCGCTGCCGCGGACTATCGGCGCGGATCGGAACTATTCAAGCGCACCTGCCTGCTGATCGACCGCATGCTGGCTGACATCCGCGTCAAAGAGGAGTTATGGAAGGTCGAGCGCGGGCTCAAGTAGCAAGCAGATGAGCGTCTGCGTGTCCGCTGCAGCAAGCGCGAAGAGCGGATGCGTGTTGCGCGGGTCGATGTTTTGCGCGCCAACCGATGGTCGATCGCCATATGTATTGGTCGCTTTTTCTGGCACACATGGCGCGGCGGCGCATATAGTCGTCCGGTATGAAGCGCGAGAGCATCAGGAGCGATCCAATGGACATCGACGACGTCACGGCCGAGCTCGGTATTCTCATGACGCGGATGCAGAATGAGCCGGAAGATCGTCATGAAATCTATATGATGGTGATGGAGAAGCTCAACGAGCTGAAGGCCTTCGGCATGCCGCTGCCGGAGGATCTCATCAAGCTTGAGGCAGCCCTCGAAGCCGAGTTCGCCGCCGACATGCGCGGCGGGTCTAACGAGACCTGAAATCAGCGTCGCCGTTCAAACGACATCCGCGTCCCACCCGAATTAAGAAAGGCGCTCCACCCGGTGGAGCGCCTTTCGGTTTTCGTGCTGCATGATCCTTCGATCAGTCGCGGTAACCCGCGTCCCGGCGATCCAGCAGCGGCGTGATGCGGCGCACGGTCACGCGGCGGTTAGCACGTGAGGGGCCCTCGGTATTGACCTTCAGGAATTCCTCGCCGTAGCCCTGGATGACCAGATTTTCCGGCGGGACGTTGAACTCATCAGTAAGGATGTTGGCGACTTCCTCGGCGCGACGATCGGACAGCGAGCGGTTGCTCACCGAATCACCCACCGCATCCGTGTGGCCCTCGATCAGGAACACCTCGTCGGAATTGCGTTCGAGTATCCTGTCGATGGCTCGCGCCAAGCGCTCCAACTTGTCGTACTGGCTTTCATCGATGTCCCAGGACCCCGTTTCGAAGTTGATCGAATCGAGATCGATGCGGCGCATGCGCTCTCGCAGATTGTAATTGAACAGCACCTGATCGAGCGTATAGCGGGGGCCGATATCGTCGATCGGCGGGGCCATCAGTGCATCGTAGATATCGTCGTAACTGGCATCGTCGTACTCAATGATGTAGCGCTCGCGCGGCATCCGGTAGTGCGGCGGATCGAGTGAGAGAAGCAGGCCGGTCGCCAGCGCGGCACCAGCACCGATGGCGCCCCATTTGCGCCAAGTACGGCGGTTGTCGATGAGGATGATGGTGCGACCGTCACGTGTTTTGCGGTAGCGGCGGATCAGCCTTCCGTCCGGTGAGGTCTCGGTAATGATGCGTGCACCGTCGGGCCGGACGATGGTGGTAATGTCGCCGCCGCCGGGACGACGATGGGTGTCCGTCACCTTTCCGAAGCGCTTCAGCCGGCGCGTCTCGTCGCGAATGATGAACGACCGATCGCCGCTGCGAATGATGCGGCGGGCATCGGGCTCCTCGATGATCGTGCCGCCGCCCTCCAAGCGGCGTTCCTTGCGGCTTCGCTTCAGTGCCTCGATGTTTGCAAAGCCGCCGCTCCGCTCCGCGTCACGCTGCTCACGACGCCAACGCTTGCGATCGGTGCGTGCGTTGTCGGCGTTGCCACGGCCGAAGAATTCACGGTCGCCCTTGTCGCGGCGATCAGCCGTCCCGTCGCCGGGCTTCTTGAACGTGGGAGGAGCTGTGTCGACACCCTGGCGCCGACGGGAGTCCGGGGCTTGAGAGTCCGGGGCTGCGGGGCGCTCCACGTCTCTGCGAAAGCGACGCTCGCCGGATCTGTCGCGCCGATCTGTCTCATTCGGTTCTTTGGAAAATGACTTGGGTTGCGCGCCCGGCTGAATGGTCTGCGGGGCCTGTTGCTGCTGCTGTGGTGGCGGCTGTTGCTGGGGCTGAGGTTGCGGTTGAACCTTTCTGAAACGTTGTCCCCGCTCGTCGCCGTCGTCCCGGTCCTTGGCTTTTGGGCCGCGATCATCGCCGGTGTCGCCGCGCCGACCTTTGGGACCGCGCTCACCGCCATCGTCGCCGCGAAAGGCCTTCGGGCCGCGATCATCGCCGGTGTCGCCGCGTCGGCCTTTGGGACCGCGCTCACCGCCATCGTCGCCGCGAAAGGTCTTCGGGCCGCGGTCTCCACCGGCATCGCCACCCCGGTTTTTCGGGCCGGCATCTCTGTCCTGTTTACCTTCCTGCTTGCCTTTGTTCTTATCCTTGCGCTGATCATTCTCGTCGGCCGGCTGTTGCTGGCCAGCGTTGGGTCCTCGTTGGGCCAGTTCGAACCGCGCTCCGGCCGCCGGCTCTGCGGTGGCAGCGGATGCAAGCGCCAGGGTCGACGCGGTCAGGGCAAGTCCGGCTGTCAGTGCAGCCCGGGCGGGGCGGTGGGAATTTCTGGTGTTCATGCAGTCCTCGTGGGCATCATTGCCGTCACTGCGACGGAATTGAACCTTTGTGGATGTTTGATGGCGTATTTGATGGCGCACAGGGGAAAACGATGGTGCGTGCAGATAGTTCCGTCTGAGGAAACGTCGCAGGTACCCGAGCCGTGAGCCCGAAATACTGACCGGGCCATACGGCGGCTGATTTTTCGGGCCGCGTCGTTCTTCCAGGTCGAAAGAAAACCGTTGTGAGGCTGCTCCATGCCGACGATCCTTATCACCGAGCATGTGCATCCCGACGCGCTCGCGCGGCTGGGCCAAGAACCGGGTTTCGAGGTTGTCGAGGCCGTCGGCGACTCAGCTAGCGCTCGTGATGCTCTTGCCCGCGTGGATGCGATCGGAGTCCGCATTCAACGCATCGACGCGTCGGTGATGGAAAGGGCTCCTCGCCTGAGGGTCATCGCCAAACACGGCGTCGGCACCGACAACATCGATCTTGCCGCGGCGTCAGCGCGGAGGATTGTCGTTCTCAATACACCCGATGCGAACAAGATCGCCGTCGCCGAGCACGCCATGGCGATGATGCTGGCACTGGTGAAACGCCTGGCGATCTATGACGCTGCGTTGCGGGCGGGCGATTGGAGTTTCCGCGACCTGCTGGTGGCGGAGGAGCTGGCAGGGCGCAGCCTGTCCATTCTCGGTTTCGGTCGGAGCGGCCAGGAACTGGCGCGCCGAGCCGCGGCGTTCGACATGTCGCTGGTTGCGTGGGGCCGCTCGGTTGACAGGGCCGTCGCGGCTCGGCTCGGTGTACGTGTGGTTACAAGTCTCAACGAGGCATTGGCATCGGCTGATTTCGTTTCCCTGCACACCCCGCGTGCCCACGCCTCGCGCCCGCTTCTCGGCGCGAGTGAGATTGCGGCCATGCGCGAGGGGGCATTCCTGGTCAATTGCGCGCGCGGCGGACTGGTCGATGAAACCGCGCTGGCTGAAGCGCTGAGACTGAACCGGCTGGCCGGCGCCGGGATTGATGTGTTCGAGGCAGAGCCGCCAGCGCCGGACAACCCGCTGCTTGCGGCGGATCTCAACAATCTTATCGTGACACCGCACAGCGCGGGCAATACACGCGAGGCATCGCGCCGGATGGGGCTTGAGATGGCCGACAACATCATCGCCGGTTTGAACGGCCGGCCCGATGCGTCCCGCATCGTATATCCGCCGCGTGCATGAAGTGTCGGTCGGTCAACGGCGTGGCGTCAATCGTTGCGTCAGTAGATGCGATAGGGGAAATAGCGGCCGACGAGCTCTTCGAACCGGCCGCTCTCGCGCAGGTTGGCAATCGAGCGGTCGATGAGCTCTTTCATCTGGCGATCGTTCTTCTTGACCGCCACGGCGATGCCGTCGCCGAAGAACTTCGCTTCAAGGTACGGACCGCCGCGAAACTCGCAACACTGATTGGAGAGTGTGCCGTTGATCCAGAACGAGAGGCTGATGCCGTCATCGAAAAGATAATCGATCTTACCGTCGGTGAGTGCCTCACGCGCGCTGTCGGAGGACGGATGAACCTCGATCCGGCTGTCGCGGAAGAAGGTCTTCAGGAACGCTTCATGGGCGCTGCCGCGGATAACGGCGATGCGCTGACCTTCGAGTCCTTCTGGTGTCATCTCGCGCTTCGGCGCTGTGCGCCTTGCCGCAAATCGGCCGGGCGTGAACAGATAGGGCATTGAGAAGTCGACTTGCTCGACAGCTTTGGCTGTGACGCGATGGCCTGCAATGGCGGCATCGGCTTCACCGCGGCGCAATGCGAGCAGCAATTCGTCCCACGGCTTGACCTGAACGTCGCATGCAGCTCGCGCCTCCAGACAGATGGAGCGGGCGAGGTCGACATTGAAGCCGGTTAGTTGGCCTTCCTCATCATAGAAGTTGAAGGGCGGAAAGTCGCCCTCGGTCACGAAGCGAAGCACAAGGCGGCGGGGAAGGCCGGCGGCCTCCTCGTCGCCAAGTTGGGGCGCGTCATCCTGGGCTGTGACGGGGACGGAAGCGGCGAAGAATGCAGCGACGCAAAACACCGCCACCATGACCGCGTTCAGGCAGATCCGCTTCAAGGCGCCGGAGGCTGAAACTGGCTGCGGACGCATGTCCACGTATCCGGGTGTCAATTGGGACGGGCTCAAGGCCGGAACTGGCATCGGGCGGCTCTGGCTCCGCATTGATTCGGGTTGGGTGCGCGCATGTTGGTACCAAGTCGGGCATGTGTCACGCGCCGATTGGGTGGAATTGCGGCGTGTTCCCGGGCTGTCCGACGGGCGGTTTTGTTCAGCAATGCATGAGCGAGCGTTGCTCGCATCTTTTTGGGCTGGCGGCGCAACCTCCTTGGTCCGATAATTCGTGCCGGGGAGATGGGGTATGGCACTGATTGACGACACCATCGGCGAGCGGGGCTGTCGCAGATGGGCGGGTGATGACCTGTCCGCTGGCGCGGCAGGGCCGTGCTTGATAAAGCCCGCGGATGCCTGGGTGACGGTGTCCTACCCGGATACGGCAAGGGCGGTCTCGCGGCTGGCCAGGCTACGGCCGGACCTGTCTGCGGCAACGAGCTCGTGGCGATGGCAGCGCCAGGCGCTGGGGGTGCTGGCGGTCGCGCTGCTGATGGGCCTGGTGCTGGCGCCGGCGGGCCTTGCCGTCGTGCTGACGCTCCTGCTCGCGGCGCCGTTCTTCTCGGTCTACCTGCTGCGTTTCGCAGCGCTCTTCATGGCGTGGCGGGAACGGGCCCGCGTGGCCGGCGGAACCATACCGGAGAGACGACTGGCGGATGCGGACTGCCCGGCCTATGCCGTTCTCGTTCCCCTCTACGACGAGGCGGAGATCGTACCGGGGCTGGTAGCGGCTCTGTCGGCCATCGACTACCCGGAGGATCGGCTGGCAATCCGTCTTGTGGTGGAGGAGGACGACCGGTGCACGCATGCAGCACTGTCCTGTGTCGAGCTGCCGGCGCACATGTGCGTGCTGGAGGTGCCGCGCGGGGCGCCGAGGACAAAGCCGCGGGCGTTGGTCGTCGCGCTTGAGCAGACCCCTGGCGAGCTTGTCGTGGTGTTCGATGCGGAGGATCGGCCGGAGCCAGACCAGTTGCGGGCAGCGGCAAATGTGTTCCTCCATGCGCCGGAAGAGCTAGCTTGCCTGCAGGCATGTCTCAACACCTTCAACCCGGACGAGACATGGTTAACGCGGCAGTTCACGATCGAATATTCGGCACTTTTCGACCTGATTCTACCGGCGCTGCTGCGATGCGGGTTACCACTGCCGCTTGGCGGCACCTCGAACCATTTTCGTCGCGCCGCACTGCATGATGTGCTGGCGTGGGATCCCTATAATGTTACCGAGGATGCGGATCTGGGCGTGAGGATTGCGCGCTTCGGCATGCGTGTCGGGGTCATCGGCTCGACGACGTGGGAAGAGGCTCCACCCACATTTCGTATCTGGCTCGGTCAACGCACCCGCTGGCTCAAAGGCTGGATGCAGACCTATCTCGTTCATATGCGTCGCCCTGCGAAGCTCGTCTGTGAGATTGGCTGGTGGCCGTTCCTGGGGCTGCAAGTCCTCATGGGTGCCATGATCGCGTCGGCGCTCGTGCATCCCTGGTTCTACGTTCTACTCGGCTACGAGATTTCCAAGGGTGCGCTGCTGGCCGACCCGGTCTCGGAGAACGCGCGCGTGTTGTTGTGGCTGGCGCTGGCGAACCTCGTCCTTGGCTACCTGTCGGTTTTGATGATCGGTGCCGTGGCGGTGTGGCGCCGCGGGCGGCAGCACTTGATCATGCATTTGCCGCTGGTGCCGGTCTACTGGCTTGCAATATCACTTGCCGGCTACAGGGCCTTGATCGAACTCGTCACCGCCCCTTTTCACTGGGAGAAAACACGTCATCGCGCCTGGCCAGCCCAGCCAACGAGCGGGCGGCATGACCGAACCCGAGGCGAAACGCTATGTGCAGCGCGAAATCCTCCGGAATCGTCGTCAGGGGATTCCTTATGAGGAATAGTGTCTGTTAATTGGTCCCTTGCGCAAAATTGGAGCAAGCTGAGTGCGGATTGTGAGGTGCAGAATGCTTGATCAGACACAAATTCACGACATTCTCAATGAAATCCCGCTCTTTGCCGGTTGCTCTGCCGAGGTGCTCGATTCGCTTGCTGCGGTTGCCAAGGAGCGCGAATGCCCGAAGGGTGAGGTGATTTACGAGGCCGGTGAGCAGGCTCTCGATATGTTCGTGCTCTTGCACGGTCTCGTCAGTTTCAAGACGCCCAGGGGTGTCGGGCACTTGTTCGTGGAAACGCTGATGAAGCGCCACATGATTTTCGGCTGGGCGGCACTGGTTCCAGAACATCCGCGCCGGCTCGGCAGCGCGACGTGCATGGAGGCGTCGACCGTTCTGGTGATGAACGGCGATCGCATCATGGAGATCCTCTCCAACAATCCGCAGGCAGGCTTCCTGGTGATGAAGCGGCTGTGCTCGATGATTGCAAGCACATTCATCGAAAAGTCCAAGGCGTAGCGACAAACATCCCTTACGCGCAATCGAACATGTCGAAACGTCAGGGCAACAGGCCGAGCTGATGCGCGGCCATGGCGACCAGACTCGCTGCGCCGATCCAGAGTGCTAGCCGGGTCCAGATGACGCCGCGGTTCTCCGCCTTGGCGATGTTCGTCACCGTTTCGGGATCGAGCCTCAAGCCGTCGCGCGACATGGCGGCGAGGGCGTTCAAGGTGCCTTGCGCCTGCGTCACCAGCTCGGGCACGTCTGCCAGGACGTGAGCGATCGTCGTGGCGCCCTCGCCAACGTCTTTCAGGCGGCCGCCGACGCCGAGGTTCTGCTGCATCCACTCGCGGGCAACCGGCTCGGCGGCCGTCCACATGTTGAGTTCAGGATTGAGCGAGCGGGCAACGCCTTCGACGATGACCATGCTCTTTTGTAGCATGATCAGTTCGGGACGAGTCTGCATGTCGAAGACCTCGGTGTAGGCGAAGAGCTGGCCCAGGAGGTCGGCCATCGAGATCTCATTGGCGGTGCGGCCGTGGATCGGTTCGCCGATCGCGCGCAGTGCCTGTGCAAAAACGTCAACGGGGTGATGCGGAGGCACATAGCCCGCCCAGAAATGCACCCAGGCCGCTCGGCGATAATCGCGTGTGATCAGGCCGTGCAGGATCTCTGCGAGGAAGCGGCGCTCCTTCGGGCCCAGGCGGCCCATGATGCCGAAGTCAACTGCGGTTACGCGGCCCTGCGGGTCGATAAACAGATTGCCCTGATGCATGTCGGCATGAAAGAAGCCGTCGCGCATGGCGTGCTTCAGGAACGAACGGATGACGACCAATCCGAGTTCCTTCTTGTCGAGACCGCGCGCATCGAGCGCTGCATGATCCGAAATCGGCGTGCCGTCGATCCAGTCGAGCGTGAGGATGCGGCGCGAGGTTCGCTTCCAGTCGACGCTTGGCACGCGGAACCCTTCGTCGCCGACGATGTTCTCGGCCATCTCGGAGATGGCGGCGGCTTCGAGCCGGAGGTCCATTTCCAGTTCTGTCGTACGCTTCAAGGTGTCGACGACGGCGACGGGTTTCAGACGCCGCGATGGCGGGTGGAAACGCTCGATCTGACGGGCAACGAAATAGTAGCTGTCGAGGTCGGCCTTGAAGCGGCGCTCAACGCCTGGGCGCAGCACTTTGACCGCAACGGCGTGGGTTTGTCCGCCGGGCTCCTCAATCGTGGCTTTGTGGACCTGCGCGATGGATGCGGCCGCGACCGGCTGACCGAAGCTCGTGTAATGGTCTTCGAGACGTCCGCCGAGGGCCGTCTCAATCGCGCTGCGCGCTTCCGCCATGGAAAAGGGCGGCAACCGATCCTGCAGGTGCGAGAGATCGCGCGCAAGCTCGGGGCCGATGACATCGGCGCGCGTTGCCAGGAACTGACCGAGCTTGATGTAGGACGGGCCAAGCGCCGCGATGGCGCTGGAGATGCGCTTTTCCTGAGGTGTTCCGGCGCGAAATGGTGCGGTCAGCCAGCGAATCGGTGCGGTGGCGATCAGCGCGGCCTTCAACAGCGGCGGTACCGCTATGCCCTGAGGCACCAGATGTACGCCATGCTGGGCGAGCACGAAACCGGCGCGCGCGAGCCGCAATGTGTTGAAAAGGGCGCCGGCCAACTGAGACACTCCGTTTGGGGCGGTGTGCAGCCGCCGGATGGAAGAACTATTGGCCCGATTTAATCATCCGCGAGGTTGCGGTTGGGTGAACAGATCAAGCCTAACAGGGACATCGCCGGGAAATGGTGGCGGGTCAAGCGGTCCAATGAGACAGGGTGACCCGGTGCAGGCTGCCAGCCTGTCACCTGGGAAGCGATCAATCGCCATCGCCGGAGCTACGCTCCTGCGCCAGTTTGCGGATGTGACCGGTGATTGTGGGGTGAGTCATTTCAAGGCGCAGGAAATCTTCGCGATGCAACTTGAGCAGGCGGCACTTGGAACCGGTATGGAATGCGGCGCGGTGGATGTCGCCCTGGATCATGGCGACGGTGCCGAAAACATCTCCAGTGCCATAAGCGCGGGTTCCCTGCGCGGTGCGGCGGACGACGCGCCCCGAGGCCACAAACCAGACGGCATCGCCAGGGCTGCCGTCATCGACGATCTGCATGTTGGGTGGATAGTTGTGGGCATGTAGCATCGGGATGATTGCCGCGACGGCAGGGGCGTCCAATTCAGCCAGCATCGGGATGCGCGACATGAGCGACCAGTTGATGACGAAGTCATGCCGGTTGAGCTCCTGGGCAAAGCCCGATGAAATGATGGCGACGGGCAAGGCCAGGATGCAAAGTCCGACCACCATGACGATTCCGCCGAACATGCGTCCCAAAGGCGTGATCGGCGTGACGTCGCCGTACCCCACGGTGGTCAGCGTAGTGATCGCCCACCACATGGAATCGGGTACGGTACCGAACTTGTCGGGCTGGGTGGCGTGCTCGAGGTAGTACATTCCCGAAGCGGCAAACAGCACCGCCGCCGCCAACAGCAGGACAGCACCTGTCAGCGCGCGCCGCTCGTTGGAGAGCACGCGGATCAGCGTGTGCATGGCGGGCGAATAGCGGGAGAGCTTGAGGAAGCGCAGCAGGCGAAGAATGCGCAGCACGCGCAGGTCGATCGCAAAAAGATGACCGAGATAGAAAGGCAGAATGGCCAGAAGGTCGATGATCAGGGCGGGGCGAAGCGACATCGCAACGCGGGCGCGCGCAGGCGACAGGCGCTTGAGGAACGGGACATCGACCGCAACCCACAGGCGCGCCAGGTACTCCACAGTGAATACCGCCACGGAAAAGACTTCAAAGACGAAGAACCGATCATGATACGCCTGTTCGAGTGAAGGTACTGTCTCCGCGGCGAACGCTGCGACATTGAGTAGGATGAGCGTTACGATGAATATATCGAACGCCTTGGACGCCCTGTCATCGCCGCTGCCCATTTCGATGATCTCGTAGACGCGATGACGGATGCGCGCGATCGCCAACCTGGGGGCATGCTTGGAGTTGGTGGCGGTGCTCACGTGCGTCTCTTTTTATTGCTAGGCGAGGCGGCGGTGGGCCTGCGTATGCGGTCCTCGGGCCGCCAATGCCACAACCTCAGTGGCATGATCAAGGCAGGCCGAGGCACGACACGGTAACCGCATGCCGATTTGATGCGCTGTGGCGGCACCGTATCGCCCCCATAGCAAAGCATAAAAACAGCTTGCGCGATGCCAGACGTTTGACCACACGAGGGGGAAAACCTGGGCGAAATCAGTCCATGGACAAGGATGTATGAGAAAGACCAGCCAAGGGGGTGGCGTGCAGGAATACGACGGACAGCTTCGTGGCCGCTGGGCGCGCACCGTGCGGTTGTTCTCGGTCAGCGGCCGGCGAGCTGTGGCCGACGATCCCGTTGCGGCAATCTTCTGGGTCACGGTGTCAATGGCCCTTCTTGCCGGCATCGCCACAATCGTGCGCAAACTCACGATGATGGGAATGGATTCGCAGGTTGCATTCTTCTGGCGCAACTTCTTCTGCGTCATGTGGATGTTGCCACTGCTCGCAGTGCGCGGGCGTTCGCTGGTGGCGACGCAGCAGCCGCGGCTTTACATCCTGCGTGTGGCCGTGAGCTTCGCATCGGTTTCAGCCTTCTTCTACGCGCTGTCCAAAATCACCGTCGGCGAGGCCACGGCGATCAGTTTCCTGTCACCGCTGTTTGGTACGCTGTTCGCCATTATCCTGCTGGGCGAGGTGGTGCGGCTCAGGCGCTGGACTGCGCTGATTATCGGGTTTGCCGGAGCGATGGTCATGCTGCGCCCGTGGGAGGGTTGGAACGGAGGTGCGGGCACAGGATTTGGTGGCGGTGAGATGGCCGCACTTTTCTCCGCGATGTGCGTCGGCATCATCGGACCGTTGGTGAAGCAGTTGACCGGTGCGGACGATGCGGACCGCATCGTGTTCATATCGTCGGTAATGATGACTCCCATATCGCTCGTTCCAGCGTTGTTTTTCTGGGGGTGGCCGACGATCGAGCAGTGGCTTTTGCTGATCCTGCTCGGTTTTTTCACAGTGCTAGGGCACATGACGCTGGTCCGCGGTTACGTCGCGACGGACGCGTCGTTGGTCATGACGTTGAAATTCTCAAGGCTGCCATTCGCGGTGCTCCTCGGCTACCTTTTTTTCGCGGAAACAATCGCGGTCACGACCTGGGTCGGAGCATTCATCATTTTTGCCGCCGGTCTCTATATTGTCAGGCGCGAAGCGGTCGTGGTTCGCGAGAAGGAGAGAGCGGAACTCGGTTGAATGCGCGGCGTACCAGAGCATGTTGGGTAGGTGCCAAAAAAAATGCTGGCCCGCAGGCCAGCAAATTATTTGCCCCTTTGACGTCCGTTTGGATGGTTGTGGCGCGAAGGCGTCGCAACCCGCCGCGTGTGCGGCTTCCGGCTCTGGTTCTGGCTCGACCACAGGCACCGATACATCGTGAGCCTGCAAAGCTACCCGCAAAATTCTACCCCGCAGCGGACTCGAGCGGCCGGAAAGCTGAACCCGCCCGCGCGGCTTTGCAAGCGTCGATTGGTCATGAACAACCGTTTCTTATTTGGCTCACGACCGATGCGGGAATCGCGACGATGAAGACGTTACACGCGTGAGCGTGCTTCATGTTCCTGATCGTCCAATCCGAGCGGGAATTGACACGTGAATCCGGTGATCAATGTCGTGCGCATGACAGCGCAATCGATGCGGGCGACGAACCTCATGTGTTGTACCAGTCTGCCCTACACCTCTACGTTGCGATGCAATGTGCCGCGTATGCCACAAGAAAATGAAAACAGCGCTGCACGGTGGCAGCGCTGTTAATTGATTAGTCTTGCAGAATGTTCCAGGGCTGTGAGCAAGCGCCCGGGCGATCACACTCAGTCGACCACGGTTTCGCCGGGCTCGTCCTCCAGAGCACTTTCGGGGAAGACCGGGTAGACGCCCGCAACACGTCCCATCTGTTGAGTCAACGCCAGCACCGTGTCGATCGTCGGCGTGGCAACATCGACGAGTCGGCCCATCTCCTGAACCACGGTCAACAGTGCGTCGAGTTCAATCTGCCGGCCTTTTTCGAGGTCCTGCAGCATGCTCGTGCGGTGAGCGCCGACGGAAGCGGCGCCATTGATGCGGCGTTCGATATCGACGCGGAAGTGTGCGCCGATGCGGCGGGCGATGATCTCCGCCTCCTCCATCATCTTGCGGGCGACACCGCGCGTGCCCGGATCGGTGGCAACCACGTCGAGCGTCGCGTGGGTCAGGGCGGAAATGGGGTTGAAGCAGAGATTGCCCCACAGCTTCAGCCAGATATCGTTGCGGATCTCGGGGTAGATCTTCGGCTTCAGGCCGGCGGCCTCGAACGCTTCTGCAAGGCGCTTGACGCGCGGTGTTTCCTGGCGCGTCGGCTCGCCGAGGCCGTAGCGGTCGCCGTAGGTGTGTTTGATTACGCCGGGGGAAATGATCTCGGCGGCCGGATATACGGTGCAGCCGATTGCGCGCTCAGGGCCGAGGGTGTTCCACTGGCGGCCATCCGGGTCGACGCTTTCCAGCTGAAGGTTTGCGTACTGGCCTTCGAAGCCGTGGAAATACCACCAGGGAATGCCGTTCTGAGCGGTGACGATGGCGGTGTCGGGACCAAGCAGCGGCACCATGTTTTCGGCTGCCTCCCATGCCTGGTGGGATTTCAGAGCGACAATCACATAGTCCTGCGGGCCCAGATCGGCGGGGTTTTGCGCGGCAGGCAGGCGGGCCACCTTCTCTTCGCCGTTGATGATGAGTTTCCAGCCATTCGTGTTGATCGATTCCAGCGTCGCGCCGCGCGCTACGACCGAAACATCTATACCGGCCAGTTTCATGAGCACGCCGACATGGGCGCCGATCGCACCGGCGCCATAGATGCAGACTTTCATTGTATGTACCCTCCCTAAGTATTCTTGTTTTCTGGCATGCCAATTACAAAGCGGTCACCACTGTCCGGCGTCAAGGGGGGGCGTCAGAGCCGCGATCATTTGGCTCGATTCCTTGCCCTGATGCGGTGATCGAAAAGCCCGCAGCACTGTTCTCGCTCCGGGCGTCAGGTTCTCGATCTGAACCAAACAAGATCTATTGAAGATTCGTTGCGTGAGGCGCACGAGGGGAGACTGGCGCACGAGGGGCGAACGCAAAGAAAATGCCCTGCCGGGCGATCGCCTGACAGGGCAGTCGGGGAGAAAACGCCAGGATGGCGCGGTAAACTCAGTGGCCCTCGATCGCGCTCATGTTTGAGGGGAAACATGAACGCGATCCAGCACCTTGTTTCGAGCATGCTTTACGCGCTGAACCGCAGCACACTTCAGCTCAACATGCTCCAGCTCAGTGCGCTGCGGGCTTGGAGTAGAGAATCTCGAAAGTGCGGCGCGCGGCCACGTCGCGCGGCAGATCGCAGGCCAGAAAACCGTCGTAGATGTGGCGGGCGGCATTCGCCTGATGGAATGCCGCGCGGGTCAGGCGAAGAACCGCCTTAATGCCAGTCACGACCGCGGGAAGCGTTGCGGCGGGCTGATGGGACGTGCTCTGGTAGACGCCGTTTCCGATCACAGAGGTGGCCATGGATATTATCCTTTCGTGCTCATGATCATCGGACAACTCCGATGAGTGCAGCGCCGGATTTGTTTTTTGTGCGCTGCGATAAACATCTGGTATGCCAAGTTTGAAAATCAAGCCAGACGTGACTTTGCATGGGTGCTATGCATTGATCGTATGGGATAATTTCAGAAAATTCGCCAGGGTGAATATAATTTGTGCATCTGCACAATGAGTTGCCTTGGAGTCAGTTCGCGACGAAATCCGGCCAAGGTGGTCCCGTGGGGGTATTCAGCGCCGGAAAGGCGCACTATCTGATGGCCCTCGAGTCTGGCTGCAGCGCTCGGATCGGGCGGGTCGCGACCAAGCCGCGGACACGGTTCGGGGGCCGCCCGCCCATCAAACTTCGGCTGCTATAGCGATGAAAGACATGACCGTAACCGCACAAGCGATCGTCGTGCCGGCGGAATGGGCTCCGCAACGCGCGATCTGGACTGCCTGGCCGGCCGATCCAGGCGAGTGGAACGGCGATTTAGAGGCGCCACGCCGGGATATCGCTCAACTGGTCGGCGTGCTGCATGCCTCAGGCAACCGGGTTCGCATTCTGGCCAACGGTGAAGAGGCGGTGGCCTCTGCGCGCGCCGCGCTCTCGGGATTAGCGGAGATCATTCCTGCACGGTACGGCGACATCTGGCTGCGGGATACAGGACCGATCTTCGCGCGGTCCGGGGCGGAGCGGGTGGCGTTGCGTTTTGCGACCAACAGCTGGGGCGGCAAATACGATCTGCCAGACGATGCCACGGTCGGTGACGAGATCGCGCGTCTGTCTGATACCCCGGTTCGAAGGTTCGAGTTCGTACTGGAAGGCGGTGCGGTCGATCACGACGGCGAGGGCACGGTCCTGACGACGCGGCAGACGCTGCTCAATCCGAACAGAAACGGCTGGTCCAAGCTGCAGGCGGAGATTGCGCTGTCGAATGCGCTTGGCGCGAAGAAGATCATCTGGATCGACGAGGGTCTGAAAAACGACCATACCGATGGGCATATCGACAACATCGCCCGGTTCGTCGGACCTGGGCGCGTCGTATGCCAGGCGGCGGCCGGTGCCGACGATCCCAATGCGGCGACGCTCGACCAGATTGCGGCAACGCTTTCGGCAGCCACTGATGCGGCGGGACGTAAGCTGGAGGTGATCCGCATCCCCGGCGTCGGGCTTTACCGCAACGTGTTGGGTGAGGTGGGCCCCGCGTCGCACATGAACTTCATCATTGCCAACGGTGTGGTGGTGGTGCCGGTTTACGGCACGACGACTGAGGACGCGGCGATTGCGGCGCTGCAGGCGGTTTTCCCGGACCGCAAGGTGGTGGGCGTGCCGTCGAAGGGCGTGCTGGGCGCGGGCGCTGCTGGCGGCGGCTCGTTCCACTGCATTACGCAGCAGGAGCCGGCTTAAAGATTGAGTGGGGCCACGCGCGACGGTCGTTCCGCGATTTGGCGGCGCGATCCAACGTGCAGCGGGAGCAGGTCGTGCGATGGTGTGGTACCGGTTCGTCCTCGGCCGATAGCCGGATTTCACCGACGAGCCGGGCGATGACATAGAGCATGTTGAGCTGAAGTGTGCAGCGGTTCGGCGTGAAAAACATGCTCGAAACAAGGTGCTGGATTGCGTTCATGTTTCCGTCAAACATGAACGCGATCTAGCTACCCTCGCCGCTCGCGCCGAAGTCAATGGTGCCCCTGGCCCGACTCGAACGGGCACGTCATTGCTGACAACAGATTTTGAGTCTGCCGCGTCTACCGGTTCCGCCACAGAGGCAAGCTTGGATCGGTTCGAAGGCGCGCATAATATCCAGTGCAGGGCCTTCGTCAACGCGCGAAAGCAGTTCGGGCACAAGCGCGTGCCCGGGAGGTGCTGCAACTCAACCGCCACCGCTCTGGATCAGGAACACACGGCGGTGGATGCACTGGATTTCCGCCACCGTCACCTTGTCGCCTGCCGACAGGCCTGCGGCCTGCGTGACGTTGTAGGCGATGATCTCGCGACCATCCGGGAGCTGAACCACGGCAGATACTTCACCCGACATCCCTTCGCCGGGGCTCATCGACAAACGCCAGTGCTGGAAAGTTCCGATGTGGTGGGCGGATGGGGTCAAGGCACAATCGCGCGGATTGTTCTCAGCCGGCTTGTGCATCAGCCATGCGGAGAGTGCAGCAACGATGAGCAGGGCCGCGCCACTCGCCATTAGCGCTGTGCGCCAGGAAGTTCTCGTGCTTGGGGCCATGCCTTATCGTCCGCGAAGTCGCGCCGGGAGCCATTCGAGCCTCTGGCGGTCAAAAGTGCAAGATCTCGGCGCCGGTTGCGGGAATATACCCGGCGGGACCTATTCCGTGTTCGAAATCGAGAGATTGATGCAGATCTTCGCGGGGGCAGCAAGCGGCTCGATCTCAGCCAATCGCTCTTTACCGCAGCGTGAAGGTGGTGCGGCCCGTCAAATGATGGTGCTCGGTCACGTCGATCCGGTCGCCGATATGGGGATCACGGGTGCGGTTGGCGAGCACGGTGACGCGACGGCCGTCGTCCAGCTTCACACCGATCTCAAGGCCATCCATGGCGCCCTTGCCGGCGTACGTGGTGACCTTATCCACCGTGCCGGCAATCTTGAGCTTATTCTCGTGGGCGTCGAGGTCGACGAGAAGGAAACCGCCGACGACTGTTGCCAGGATGGACGCGGCGATGCCAGCCAAGCGCAGCCGGCGCATACGAATTTCGCGGTCAAGCCGCGCGCGGGTCTCGTGTCTCATAGCGTGGTCCTAAAAATCAGGCCGCTTTGGCTTCGCCGGCGACAAGGCGGACGATGTCGGCCATGATGTCGTTCAGCTGAAAGTTCTTAGGGGTGTAGACGGCGGCGACGCCAAATGCCTTCAACGTCTTTTCGTCCTCGGGCGGGATGATGCCGCCGACGATGACGGGGACGTCGTCCAGACCCTCTGTGCGCATGCGCTCCATCACTTCCTTGACGAGCGGCACATGGCTGCCCGAGAGGATCGACAGGCCGACGACGTGGACGCTTTCATCCACTGCGGCACGAACGATCTGCGCGGGTGTGAGACGGATTCCCTCGTAGACAACCTCCATGCCACAATCGCGCGCGCGCACGGCGATCTGCTCGGCTCCGTTGGAGTGACCGTCAAGTCCCGGCTTGCCGACGAGAAACTTGATGCGGCGACCGAGCTTGTCGGAGACGGTCTCAACGGACGCGCGTACGGCATCGAGCGCCGTGTTCTCACGTTGGACAGCGGCTGCAGCAACGCCGGTCGGCGCGCGGTACTCGCCGAAGATCTGGCGCAACAGGCCACCCCATTCACCAGACGTCACACCGGCCTTCGCACAGGCAATCGAAGGTTCCATGACGTTGCGGCCTTCTCGTGCGGCGCGTTCCAGCTCAGCGAGCGCATCTTTAACAGCTTTCTGGTCGCGGGCAGTGCGCCAGGACTGCAAACGCTCGATCTGCTCGGCCTCCACCGCGGGATCGACGACCTGAATGGCGCCGTCGCCGCCTGACAGTGGAGAGGCTTCCGTCTCGGTCCAGCGATTGACGCCGACGACGACCTGCTCGCCACTTTCGATCGCGGCGAGGCGCGCGGTGTTGCTCTCGACGAGCTTGCGCTTCATGTAGTCGATGGAGGCCACCGCACCACCCATCTTCTCGATGGCAGAGAGCTCGGCGCGGGCTTCTTCCTTCAGCGCCTCGACCTTGCGCGTGATCTCGCTCGAACCATCGAAGATATCGGCGTACTCGAGGAGGTCGGTCTCATAGCTCAGGATCTGCTGCATGCGCAGGGACCATTGCTGATCCCACGGGCGCGGCAGGCCGAGCGCCTCGTTCCAGGCCGGCAGCTGCAGGGCACGGCAGCGCGCGTTCTTCGAGAGTGTGACGCCAAGGGCGGCAATGAGGATGCGGTAGATATTATTCTCCGGCTGTTGTTCCGTCAGCCCCAGAGAATTGACCTGCACACCATATCGGAACATGCGGTTCTTGGGATCTGCAACGCTATAGCGCTCGCGGGCAATCTCGTCCCAAAGCTCGGTGAAGGCGCGCATCTTGCAGACCTCGGTGACAAACTTGAGGCCGGCGTTGACGAAGAAGGAGACGCGCCCGAATACGTTGCCGAAACGATCTGCGGGGACTTCGCCGGATGCCTTGACCGTGTCGAGCACCGCAATCGCCGTTGCCAGTGCAAACGCCAGTTCCTGCACCGGCGTCGCGCCTGCTTCCTGCAGGTGATAGGAGCAGACGTTGGTCGGGTTCCACTTCGGCACGTTCGCGGTGGAGAAAACGATGGTGTCCTTGATGAGCTTCAACGATGGCTCGGGCGGGAACACGTAGGTGCCGCGCGAGAGATATTCCTTGATGATGTCGTTCTGTATGGTGCCGGTCAGTCTCTTGCGGTCGGCGCCCTGCTCGTCGGCAACCGCGATGTAAAGTGACAAGAGCCAGGCCGCGGTGGCGTTGATGGTCATGGACGTATTCATCTGCTCGAGCGGGATGCCGTCGAGCAAGGTCCGCATGTCACCGAGATGGGAGACAGGGACGCCGACCTTGCCCACTTCGCCGCGGGCCAGTTCGTGGTCGCTGTCGTAACCGGTCTGGGTGGGAAGATCGAAAGCGATCGACAGGCCGGTCTGTCCTTTGGCCAGGTTCGTCTTGTAGAGTGCGTTCGATTTGGCGGCGGTGGAATGGCCCGCGTAAGTGCGGAAGAGCCAGGGCTTGTCCTTTGCGGGAGCGTTGGCGTTGGCTGCGGTCTTCTCCGAGGTGGCGCTTGTCTTGTCGGCCATGCCGGTTCCCTTGGTTCTTCGGTATCGTTTTAGAGGGACGTGTGAGGCCCCGACTCGACGCAATCCTCGGCCATTCTGCCCCCGATTGAGCGCCGCCCCGAGCTGATGCCGGTGCCTGGATCGCGTTCAAGTTTCATGGAAATACGTCGACGATCCAATCTTGCAGTTTGAGCGTGTTTTGGTGCCGAACTGAAGCAAAGTTCAGCCCGACAATGCTCTAAGCTACAAGAGCGCATGCTGCAAAGCAAAAGCGTCCTTGGGCTTGGGTTGGTTGCGATTGCAGCAGCGAGTTGTTGGCCTGCAGCATAGCGAAGGGCGGCCAGCCGGGCTCGCCCGTGGATCGCATGGGCGATTGGGGCATGCGCCGTGATGCTGCGATGCGGTGGAGACGGAGCGTATTGGGGTTCGGCGAAGACGCGGCTAGCGAGAACCAGGGCGGCGCTCGACCTTCTGCCGGCTGGCGTCCGCAATGGCATTTATGACGCGCATGAGGAGCAGGGAGACGAGCAGCGCGATAACCATGCCGACGGTGCTCAGCGCGATCAGGTTCACTTCCGGCTCGGGTAGCGGGATCACCTCGAACTCGTAGCTCATGAAGTTGATAAAGAGCGCACCGATCTGGAATGCCAGCATGAACAATGCGGTCAGCATGCGCGATTCGACGATCTGCTGCATGATGTAGCCAGCAACCGCGACCAGCGACACGATGATCATCCACGTCGACATGTTTAACGTACTGATATACGTATAGAAATTACTCATGTTCCGGGCGTCCCAAAGGGCTGCTTGTGCTGCTTTCAGCCGAGTGTGCGTCGCAATAACTCGTTTCAGATTAGTTTCACATTCTTAACAATTCGTGCAAAGGCTGCGACGGGTTGCCTGCGGGGACTTTATTGCAGCGCAAAAACGTGCTTCTCTCCGGCCTCAGGCCGCTATGCTGCGCTGCATCGTCTAAGGGGGCGGGCGTGTGGAAGCGGTCGAAACAGACATCCGGATCGAACCGGATCCACCACCAGATCGTGCCGGGAGACGAAGCCATCATGTCGAGCCTAAGCGCCGCCAAGAAAACCGACGACGAAGCCGGGCTCAGCGCCCCGGCCATCGGAACCGCCAAAAAAGACCTTTATGAGGTCGGTGAGATTCCGCCGCTCGGGCACGTGCCCAAGAACATGTATGCCTGGGCCATCCGTGAAGAACGCCACGGTGAACCCGACACTGCAATGCAGGTCGAGGTTCTGCCGACATGGGAACTCGACAGCCACGAAGTGCTCGTTCTGGTGATGGCGGCTGGTGTCAACTACAACGGCGTATGGGCAGCGCTCGGCACGCCGATCTCGCCAATCCGCGACGTGCACAAGAACCCGTATCACATTGCCGGTTCGGATGCCGCTGGCATTGTCTGGGCCGTCGGCTCGAAGGTGAAGCGCTGGAAGGTTGGCGACGAGGTTGTCATCCACTGCAACCAGGACGACGGCGACGATGAGGAGTGCAACGGCGGCGATCCGATGTTCTCGACGTCGCAGCGCATCTGGGGCTACGAGACTCCCGACGGTTCGTTCGCTCAGTTCGCGCGCGTTCAGGACCGGCAGTGTCTGGAGCGGCCAAAACACCTGACGTGGGAAGAGAGCGCCTGCTACACGCTTACTCTCGCCACCGCCTACCGCATGCTGTTCGGCCATCGTCCGCACGTGCTGCGTCCAGGCCATAACGTTCTGGTGTGGGGCGCTTCGGGAGGTTTGGGCTCTTTCGCCGTGCAGCTGTGCGCGACTTCGGGTGCCAATGCCGTCGGTATCGTGTCGGAAGAGGACAAGCGCGATTTCGTCATGCAGCTTGGTGCCAAGGGCGTCATCAATCGCAAAGACTTCAACTGCTGGGGGCAGTTGCCGAAGGTCAACACGCCCGAGTTCAACGATTGGATGAAGGAGATGCGCAAGTTCGGCAAGGCCATCTGGGACATCACCGGAAAGGGCGTCAACGTCGACTGCGTATTCGAGCATCCGGGTGAGGCGACGTTCCCGGTCTCTGTGAACGTCGTGAAGCGCGGTGGCATGGTCGTCATCTGCGCGGGCACCACGGGCTACAATCTCACCATGGATGCGCGTTATCTGTGGATGCATCAGAAGCGCGTACAGGGTTCGCATTTCGCCAACCTGATGCAGGCGAGCCAAGCCAACAAGCTGGTCGTGGAGCGCCGCATCGATCCGTGCATGTCGGAGGTGTTCCCCTGGCAGCAGATCCCCAAGGCGCACATGCGCATGCTGCGCAACCAGCATAAGCCGGGCAATATGGCGGTGCTGGTGTCGGCTCCGACCACGGGCCTGCGGACCTACGAGGACGTGCTGGAAGCATCCGAGCAGCGCTTCGGCAAGGGTTGAGCGGTGAAGCCACCGGCAGCAGTGCCGTGATGAGCGCATAACGAGGAATAGGGCGGGGCGGCTCAAGGTCGTCCCGCTTATTTTATTTCGGCTCAGTTTGGAATCCGCGCGCGGTGTTCGGCTTGACTAGATCGCGTTCATGTTTGACGGAAACATGAACTCAATCCAGCACCTTGTTTCGAGCATGTTTTTCACGCTGAACCGCTGCACTTCAGCTAAACATGCCCTAGCCGGTGATGCCTTTGACGGCCAAGACGCCGTTTGCGATTGTCGGAACGTCCCGGGTATCAGCACGTGCCAAGGCTGGTGACGACATACCCTCGTCCTAATGCCGGATCGACTGCGATCTGCGGCAGCATCTACAAGTGGGTTCGGCATGGCGGGCGGGTCTGGCAAGCGGGAGATGCTGCTCGGCGGTTTGTGCCTCATGGGCAGGAGACCGGGCGTAAACAAGTATTGGGTGCGGGGGATGATGCGCGAAACGATAGATCACAGTGCCTCGGACATCGGGGCGTACGAGCGACGGCGGATCATCTTCGCCAGTGTCATCGGCACGACAATCGAATTTTACGATTTCTATATCTACGCGACCGCAGCCGTGTCCGTGTTCCCGCTGCTCTTCTTTCCCAAGGGCGAAGGCACGGCGGCGCTGCTCGCCTCGATGGCGACGTTCGGCGTTGCATTCGTCGCGCGACCGATCGGCTCGATGGTGTTTGGGCATTTTGGGGATCGTGTAGGTCGCAAGGCGACGCTGGTGGGCTCGCTTGTGATGATGGGACTTGCGACGTTCCTTATCGGCCTGCTGCCGACCTACTATCAGATCGGGCTCTTCGCGCCGGCGATCCTGACCGTCCTGCGCTTCTGCCAGGGATTGGGACTGGGTGGCGAATGGTCGGGTGCGGCGCTTCTCGCGCTGGAGACGGCGGAGCAAGGCAAACGTGCGCGGGCTGCCATGTGGCCGCAGCTCGGTGCACCCTTCGGTTTCCTGCTGGCCAATGGTTTCTTTCTCGTGCTCACCTTGGCATTCGGTTTCAATTCCGGTGCCGCGCAACAAAGTGACAGCTTCGTTGCATGGGGTTGGCGCATTCCATTTCTGGCGTCGATCGCGCTGGTTCTGGTCGGGCTTTACGTGCGATTGAAGCTCAACGAGACGCCTGTGTTTGCCCGTGCGGTGGAGCGCGGGGAAACGCTCAAGTCGCCGCTGGCGGCGGTGCTGCGCAATAATCGACGCGAGCTGGTGCTCGGCACCTTCGCCATGGTGGCTACCTATTGTCTCTTCTATCTGATGACGACGTGGGTGCTCTCCTATGCAATCGGAAAGCGGGAGCTTGGGTTTCTTGGCATTGGCTATCGCGACTTCCTGGTGTTGCAGCTCGTATCGGTGCTGTTCTTCGCCGCATTCATTCCCGTCTCGGGCTATCTGGCGGACAAACTCGGACGCCGCTCATTTCTGATCGCGGTGACGGCCGCGATCATCGCGTTCGGGCTTTCGTTCGGCTGGTTCCTGTCCCCCCAGGTCATGGGATCAGGCGCGGATGCAAACCTATGGCTCATGCTGGCATTCCTGACGATCGGCATGATCCTGATGGGTTTGACGTTCGGGCCGATGTCAGCGCTGCTGCCGGAAATGTTCCCGACCAATGCGCGCTATACCGGTTCGGGGGTTGCCTACAACCTGTCGTCGATCATCGGCGCGGCATTGACGCCGTTCGCGGCCACATGGCTCGTCATCAATTTCGGGGTCACGGCGGTGGGGTATTACCTCGCCTTTCTTGCCTCGATGACACTGTTGTCACTCGTGCTGAGCCGCGAGACGAAGAACACGAACCTCGACACCATGGCGGATGACGCGGCCGAGGATGCGGCGACCGTTGCCATCGAGGCGACGTCGCCGTGACGGACCAATGGATCCCGGGTCAGAGCTGGGCACGTTCAATTGAATCGCCTTTGGCCTTGGTCGCTTCTCTGTCTCTTTGTTTGAGAGACTGTTTCAGGTTTCGATGGAAGCATGGCTGCTTCCATCGAGATCGATCAGGCTCTATGCCGCGTTCTCCTCGATTTCGACACGGACGCCAGCCGACGCGAGGATCGTTGCGACGTGCTCTGCGCGGCGGCGGAACTCTGCCGATCCACTGATCAGGTCGGAGCAGATGCTGCGCTCGAGCATCTCGGTGGTGAGGCGGAATACGTCTGGCTGCCGGTCCTGACTGCCTGCCATTTCGAACACGGTGTGGACGACGCCGCCCGCCAGCGTGGCACCGCTCAACGCATCGACCAGGACGAAACTGCCCAGTTCGGGGTGATCCGCGAAGGCCTCGATCACGGCCGGCCGGGCCAGTGTGATGGTGGCCGCGGCAATGTCGTTGACAGCGCAGCCATCGGCGGCAATCTCCACCATTGTATCGAGATCGAGCAGCGCGTTGATCTCCAGACTGGAAACCGGAACGATGTCCGTTGCCGTCCGCAGCAGCACACCGTTGGCCCCACCGAGTGGCTCGTCGGCAAGCCAGACAAGCCGTGCGCTCAGGCGGCGGGTCAACTGCGGCGGGTCGGCTGGATCGACGAGAACCGTGCCGCGGGCAATGTCGAGATCTGCATCGAGCTCAATGACGATCGCCTCGCCACGGTGCGCGGTGCGTTTGTCATGATCCATGGAGACGATGCGGCGCACGCCGGCCACCCGTCCGGTGAGGGCGTCCTGCACTGGTGCGCCGATTGCAATACCGCCGGTGCTGACCGTACCGGCGAGGCCACGGAAATCGCTTCCGTCGCGCAGCACCATCTGCACGGGCATGCGGAATCTATCGGAGCGGCGGCGTTGGCGTTCCGGTACATTTGACAATTGCTCGATCAGCGTGGGGCCTGCGTACCACGGCATGCGGGCGGACTGGCTTGCAACATTGTCGCCAGGCTTTGCCGCGACGGGCACGGCTACGGCGTCCTCGAAATGGAACCGTGCGGCCAACTCGCGGAACTCCAATTCTATGGCGCGGAAGGACTGCTCACTCCAGTCCACGAGGTCCATCTTGTTGACTGCGAGAATGACGCGTCGCAATCCGACGAGATCGAGAATTGCGGCGTGACGGCGTGTCTGCCGTTTCACGCCATGGCGTGCGTCGACCAGCATGATGGCGACATCGGCATGCGATGCGCCGGACGCCATGTTACGCGTGTACTGCTCGTGACCCGGACTGTCGATGATGACGTGGCGTCGCGATCGCGCATCGAAATAGCGCCACGCTATGTCGATCGTGATGCCCTGCTCGCGTTCGGCGACGAGCCCGTCGACGAGAAGGCTCAGATCCGGCACGCCGTCGGAGCCGGCTGATGCCAGAAGGCTTGCGCGCGCGTCGTCCGGCAAGTCCGATGCATCCCAGAGCAGACGGCCGATCAGGGTCGACTTGCCGTCATCGACTGAACCGCAGGTCAGGATATGAACGATGTCAGCGAGGTGGGGCGTGTGGCTGGGAGCGGCTTTGCGAACACTCGTATCGGCCGCGCTCTGCGACGTGGCGCTCTTCAAGACAGCGGCGGCGGTCATCAGAAATAGCCCTCCTGCTTCTTACGCTCCATAGCTCCCGACTGATCGTGATCGATGAGGCGGCCGCTGCGCTCCGATGAGCGGGCAGCCAGCGTTTCAGCGACTACGCTCTCCAGATCGGTTGCGTCAGAGGCAACGGCAGCGGTGAGCGGCCAGCAGCCGAGCGTGCGGAAACGTACGAACCGGTCAACGACCTGCTCTCCGGGTAGAAGCGACATGCGGTCATCGTCGCGCACCAGGATCTGGCCGTCGCGCTCGACGGTCGGGCGCTCGGCGGCAATGTAGAGCGACACGACGTCGAGCTTCTCGCGCAGGATGTAGCGCCACACATCTCTTTCGGTCCAATTGGAAAGAGGAAATATGCGCGCCGTCTCGCCCGTTCCAAGTCGGCCGTTGAGCAAACGCCACATTTCGGGGCGTTGGCGGCGCGGATCCCAGCGATGCCCGGAGCTACGGAAAGAAAAGACGCGCTCCTTGGCACGGCTCGCTTCCTCGTCGCGTCGTGCACCACCGACGGCCGCATCGAACCTGTGGTGATCGAGCGCCTGCTTGAGGCCGGCGGTTTTCATCACGTCGGTATAGAGCGAAGGTGCAAAGTCGAATGGATTTATGCCGCGTGCAACGCCTTCCGTGTTCACGTGCACGATGAGATCGAGGCCGAGCTCTCTCGCGGTGCGATCACGGAAGGCGATCATGTCGTGAAATTTCCATGTCGTATCCACATGCAGAACCGGAAACGGCACGCGCTGGGGATAGAATGCCTTACGCGCGAGATGCAGCAGCACCGTCGAGTCCTTGCCGATCGAATAGAGCAGCACGGGCCTTCGGAACTGTGCCGCAACCTCGCGGAAGATATGAATCGCCTCGGCCTCGAGCAGGTCGAGATGGGAGGGTAGATCCGTCATTCAGCGGCCTCCGCCGGGCGCGGTCTCGTGTGCAGGCCGCATTCCTTGTGGTCGGGGCTCTCCCACCACCAGCGACCTGAGCGAATGTCCTCTCCAGGCAAAACGGCGCGTGTGCACGGCTGGCATCCGATGGACGGATAGCCGCGTGCATGCAGTGCATTGGCCGGCACCTCGTTGTCGCGGATGTAGGTCTTAAGCCGAGCGAGCGACCAGTCGGCCAGCGGGTTGATCTTCAACACGCCAAGATCGAAGTCGCGTGACGTGAAGGGCACGTCGGCGCGCCCGTTCGACTGTTCACGCCGTAAGCCTGTGACCCAGGATGATGCACCCGCCAGCGCCCGGCGCAGTGGCTCAATCTTGCGCACCTCGCAGCACGATTTGCGCGCCACTACGGAAAAGCGGAAGCCGTGGACGCCGTCGCGCGCGAGAAGGTTCTCGATGCTGATCGAGTCAGGCGCGATGACGCGGATCTTCAGGCCATAGCGCTTCTCGGATGCGGCGATCGTGTCGAGTGTCTCGGGGAACAGGCGACCGGTGTCGAGCGTAAAGATGTCGACGGGAACCTGCGTCGCGGCGATCGCGTGGAGGATCGCCTGATCCTCCAATCCAAGGCTGGTGGAAAATGCAATCCGGCCTTTTGTGCTGTCGCCGACAAGAACGATGCGTTCCTCCAGCGATCCGGCCGCGGCCAGACGCGCTGCGAGCACATCGTTGTTGTGGTTGGTGGCGTTGTTGTAAGCGGTGAAGCTCATGGTGAATGTCCTGTCATTCGTTCATTCGGCTGCTACGAGCACGCGCGGTGATGTCGCGCTGCGTCTGAGGTCTCCGTGAAGCGTTGGCGACTGGTACATTCGGTGCATTCGGGTAGGTTCGGCGCGCTCCAGTGCGCGGATCGTTGCGGGATCGACAATCTCGAAGGACGTGAAGCCGCAGCGCGACATCAGCGCAATCTGGTCGAGAAGAACGTCGCCGGTTGCGCGCAGGTCATTTCTGTAACCCCATAGCTCGCGGAGACGCCGTGCCGTCGAATAGCTGCGGCCGTCGGTGAACTTCGGGAACGCGAGCGCGATGAGCGCGAGACGATGGATCTCATCGCTTTGCGGGTCGATCTCGTCGTTCGGTGCGAGGCAAATACCGAAGGTAACGTTCGTGGTGCCATCCAATTCGGATTTCTGTCTGCGCCAGCGTTCAAGCGTAACAAGAGCGAAGCCTTCGGCAGGCGGTGCTTCGTCGTCCGGCAACCGTTGCCACAGATCCTGCTCGAATGCCTGACCGTTCCAAATCCGAGTCGTGCCGGGAGACGAGGTTCCAACGGCGGATGGGTTCGTTTGCTTAGGCATGTTGTGCCTCCAGATGATTTTCGTAGCCGCGCGCGCCAGCCTTGCGTGGTCCGTAGAGCGCGTGGTGGAACGGCTTCTTTCCGAGCCTGCGGTAGGCATCGAGAAACGTCTCGGAAGGCGCGATGCGCAGGCGGAGGTATGTGTCGATGATCGCTTCGATGGCGTCGGGCACGTCTTCGGCGGCAAAGCTCGGCCCCAGTATGTCGCCGATGCTTCCGTCTTCCCTGGGACTGCCGCCGAGCGTGATCTGGTAGTGCTCGGTGCCTTTCTTGTCGACGCCGAGTATGCCGATGTTGCCGACATGGTGATGCCCGCAAGCGTTGATGCAACCCGAAATATTGAGCCGCAATGGTCCAATCAGTTCGGCGCGGGCGGGATCAGAGAACCGCGTCGCGATCTGCTGCGCGATCGGTATCGAGCGCGCGTTTGCAAGGTTGCAGTAGTCGAGACCGGGGCAGGCGATGATGTCCGTGATGAGCTCAGTATTGGCCGTGTGGAGATTAGCGGCGACAAGCTGCTCGTAGACGGCAGCGAGCTCGGTGATCGCGACATACGGCAGAACCAGGTTCTGCTGATACGTCACGCGCAACTCGTTGTGGGAGTAGCGTGCGGCGAGGTCCGCGACGACGTCCATCTGCTCAGCGCTTGCGTCGCCTGGAATCTTACCGGGCTCCTTCAGCGAGATGTTGACGATCGTGTAGCCGGGAGTGCGATGGGGCAAGGTATTGTGGCGCAGCCAGCGGTCGAAAGCCGGATCGTTGCGACGACGCGCATCTATCATGGCATTACGAACCGGGGCCGGCTCAAGAGCAACCGGCACGAATCGGGCTCGGATGCGCTCCAGCTCATCGGCGGGCAGGTCGATGGACGGCTTGTCGATGAGCGCCCACTCAGCTTCGACCTGGCGGCGCATCTCATCAATGCCGAGCGCGTTGACGAGGATCTTGATGCGAGCCTTGAAGAGATTGTCGCGCCGGCCATGCAGATTATAGACGCGCAGGATCGACTCCAGATAGGAGAGTAGGTGCTCGTGGGGTACGAAGCTTGCAATCTCTTGTGCAAGATAGGGCGTGCGCCCCTGTCCGCCGCCGACCAGCACGCGGAAGCCGAGATGACCGCCGGGCGCGCGCACCATCTTCAGGCCGATGTCGTGGAAGAGCGTCGCAGCACGATCCTCTGCAGCTCCTGTAATGGCGATCTTGAACTTGCGCGGCAAAAAGGTGAACTCGGGGTGCACGGTGGACCACTGCCGCAGAGCCTCGGCCCAGATGCGCGGATCCTCGATCTCGTCGTTGGCGACGCCGGCATAGGGATCGGTGGTGACATTGCGAATGCAGTTGCCGCTCGTCTGGATGGCGTGCATGCCGACATCGGCCAGTGCATCGATGATGTCGGGCGCGTCCTCCAGCCGAATCCAGTTGAGCTGCAGGTTCTGGCGGGTGGTGAAGTGGCCGAGGCCTTTATCCCAGCGGCGCGTGATGGCGGCGAGCTGGCGCAACTGGCGTGCCGACAGGACACCGTAGGGTATGGCGATGCGGAGCATGTAGGCGTGCAACTGCAGGTACAATCCGTTCTGCAGGCGTAACGGGCGGAACTGCTCCTCGGTCAGTTCGCCGGCGAGGCGCCGCGCTACCTGGTCGCGGAACTGCCGGGCGCGATCGCCGATGAAACCGAAATCGAATTCGTCATAGCGATACATGGCGGTTTCCTTCAAACTGTTGGTGTGTGCGCGGCGCGAATTTTCTCGCGGACGGAAAGCGGTTCGGCGCATCCGTCGACGACGCGGACAGCAAACGCGTAGACCGACGTGACCTCGTTGCGGGCGGCCGATCGAGCAGCAATCGCTTCCAGGCGCTTGAGCGCTTCCGTGTCGCCAGCGACAGCGGCGTGTCGAATTTCTTCGACCCAGAAGCCCTCTCCATCGAGATAGACGACGGTGCCGGTGTGCAGCTTGTTGGCAGTAACGACTTCGGGCATCGGGTGATTTTTTCCGGTTTTCGGTTGTTTTGCCGCGTCGGCTTATGCGGCGGATTTGGCGGCTGGCCGCGGCAACTGGCTGTCGGGCTGCAACGCGATCTCAAGGCCGTCAACCGCCTCGCTCATCACGATCTGGCATGCGAGCCGGGAGGATTCGTCGGCTCCGGGGATCTCATCGAGCTTGGCCAATTCGTCGTCGTTGGGTGGTGGCAGAAGGTCCTGCCACTCTGCCGGAATGCGAACGTGGCAGGTGGCGCAGGCGCCGGCACCACCGCACTCGGCTTTGACCGGCAGGCCGTGGGCGCGCATCAACTCGACGAGATGTAGCCCGGCGATGGCGTCATGCTCGCGGCGGATGCCGTCCGTCAGGCGTACCGCGAGTCGCAGAAGGGGGGCTTCGTCTTCATTATCTTGGCGGCCAATGAGGCCGGTCAGCTCTGTTTGCATCGCACGCTCCGTTCGAGATGCGGTGCAATATAATAGAAAAATTTGTTCGCATGACTCGATAGAACAAAATAAATACGGAATTTCATTTCAAGACAAACCAAAAGAAGGAATTTTCTTCTTTCTTGTCCAGTTCAGAGGTCACGCGTCGCGACGCTTGGCCAGTTACGCGAATTCGCAAGTCCTGATGCGTGCTCCCCATGCTGGCGGCGGCCTGAAAAACGAGAACGGACGAACCGCTATTGCGGTGGAGAGGTTTCGCTGTTGATGTAGATCAACTGAACTGATCACGCCGGTTGCTGTAGCGGGTCGCCTGGGCGACCTCAGCGCGTCCAGTCTGCGCGCGGGAATTACACCGTCTCAGCACGCTGTCTGAGCAAGGAGGATTTAGGCATGGATCACTCTTTGGCCGTCGATCTTGCACGGTTCCAGTTTGCGTTCACGATCTCGCTCCATATCATTTTTCCGGCATTCTCGATTGGGCTGGCGTCTTATCTGGCGGTGCTGGAGGCGCTGTGGCTGTGGACGGGACGGCAGGTCTATCTCGACACTTTCAAGTACTGGCTGAAGATCTTCGCGGTGGTCTTCGCGATGGGTGTCGTGTCCGGCATCGTGATGAGCTACCAGTTCGGCACCAACTGGAGCGTTTTTTCTGACAAGGCCGGTCCAGTGGTCGGGCCACTGATGGGATATGAGGTTCTGTCGGCCTTCTTTCTGGAAGCGGGCTTCCTCGGCATCATGCTGTTCGGGATGGAGCGCGTAGGCCGGAAGCTGCATTTCTTCGCCACGCTGATGGTGGCGTTCGGCACATTCTTCTCAGCGTTCTGGATTCTCTCCGCCAACAGCTGGATGCAGACCCCGGCGGGCTACGGCGTGAACGACGTCGGTCAGTTCGTTCCGGCGAACTGGTTCGCGATCATCTTCAATCCCTCGTTTCCCTATCGTCTCGTGCACATGGTGCTTGCAGCCTATCTCACGACGGCATTCGTCGTCGGGGCAGTCGGCGCATGGCATTTGATGCGCGACCGGAACAACGACTGTGCGCGCGTGATGTTCTCTATGGCGATGTGGATGGCCGCTCTGGTGGCGCCGGTGCAAATCGTGGCCGGGGATTTCCACGGACTCAATACGCTGGAGCATCAGCCGGCGAAGATCGCGGCAATGGAGGGACACTTTGAAACGCGCAAAGGTGCGCCGCTGATCCTGTTCGGGATGCCTGACATGAAGGAAGAGCGCACCAAGTATGCGCTCGAGATCCCGAAGCTCGGCAGCATCATTCTCACCCACAGCCTGGATGGCGAGGTGAAAGGGCTGAAGGAATGGCCACCTGACGACAGGCCCAACGCGGCCATCGTCTTCTGGAGCTTCCGTGTCATGCTCATGATCGGATTCTTGATGGCAGGACTTGGACTTTGGTCGCTCTGGCACCGCTGGAAGGGGTCGCTGTTCGGTTCGCGACCCCTGCACGTGGCGGCATTACTGATGGGGCCAGCAGGTTTTATCGCCGTGCTGGCGGGATGGATCACGACCGAGGTAGGGCGGCAGCCATACACGGTCTACGGATTGTTGCGCACGTCTCAGTCCGTCTCGCCGATCGATGCGCCGGCCGTGGCCACGTCGCTGACTGCATTCGTCGTGATTTATTTCATCTTGTTCGGCGCAGGAACGTTTTATCTGCTTCGTCTGATGGGCGGGACGCCGCACGCCGGTGAACCGGGCCCGGAAACGGGCAAGCCCATTCGCTCTGCCGGTATCACGCCCGCGGCCAGCGCGGGCGGACGCGGCGCACATTCGGCAACGAGATAGATGGAGGTTCAAGTCATGGAATTCGATCTTGCCTTCATCTGGGCCATGCTGATCGCGTTCGCGATCCTTGCCTACGTCATCCTCGACGGTTTTGACCTCGGCATTGGATTGCTTTTTCCGCTGCTCAAGCGAAAGGAGGAACGTGACACCGCGATGAATACCGTGGCACCGGTCTGGGACGGCAACGAAACGTGGCTCATCCTGGGTGGCGGAGGATTGTTCGCCGTGTTTCCGCTTGCCTACGCGGTCATCATGCCCGCGCTCTACGCGCCGATCACGATCATGCTTCTCGGTCTTATCTTCCGCGGCGTTGCATTCGAATACCGCTGGCGATCGGAGCGCAACCAGTGGCTCTGGGACTGGTCGTTCACCTTCGGGTCGCTGGCGGCCGCGCTCTCGCAGGGGGTGGCGCTGGGTGCGCTTCTCCAGGGGATTCCGGTGGCGAACCGCGCATATGCGGGCGGTTGGTGGGATTGGCTCACACCTTTCAGCCTGCTCACGGGAATTGCGGTGGTCATCGGATACGCACTCCTCGGCGCGACCTGGCTTGTGATGAAGACCGAAGGAGAACTGCAGGATCGTGCATTCCGCCTGGCGTGGCCCACGGCGATCGGCATGCTGGCAATGATCGGTGCAGTGAGCTTATGGACGCCGTTCCTCGATCCGGTCTTCATGCAGAGATGGTTCTCATTCCCGGCGATCCTCTATGTTGCCCCGGTGCCGTTCCTGGTTCTCGTGGCTGCGTACGCGCTCTACCGCGGGCTGAACGAGCGGCGCGATTATCTGCCGTTTGGCTCGGCGCTGGCGCTGTTCGTACTGTGCTTCATCGGGCTTGGCATCAGCTTCTATCCGCATATCGTACCGCCATCGATAACGATATGGGATGCGGCGGCACCGGACGACAGTCTTGCATTCCTGCTGGTCGGAGCGCTCGTTCTCGTGCCGATTATCCTTGCGTACACGGCGCACGCCTATTGGGTTTTCCGTGGCAAGGTGCGGGAAGGCGAAGGCTACCACTGATGCACGGAGAACAGCGCAGCACGCTCAGCAAGCTGGCCTGGTTCGCGGCCTTGTGGCTGGCCGGAGTTGCGGTTTTGGGGATCGTGTCGCTGGCCATCAAAGCGGTCTTGTGATGCATATCGCGGCTGCGCGGCCGATGGCGCGTGTCATAAATGGCGCGTGAACGACAAGTAGTGATGTTCGTCGATGGTCTCAAGAAAGAGCGGGTCAAGCCAGTCCTCGACGTGGCGATAAAGCGTTTCAACGTGAACGAGCGATGCGGTTGGAGATCGAGGCGGTGAAGCCTGATCGGCTGAGATGGAAGCAGTCGTGCTTCCATCGAGGCCGTGATTGAGGCTCTCAAACAAAAAGATAGAGCAGGCCACAACGGCCTGAGGTGATTCAATCAAAACCTGACCTGCTCTAGCGCCAACGCGAAGATCAAGGGCTCGCTGTCATCACTTAAACCAGTCGGTGCGACGAAGGGATTTCTGGTGCTGGGTCCCGATGGCTTTTTCGATGGTCGCTCGTTCGATCCGGACTTTGTTATGGGCTACGTGTGTGGATTCGAAATCTCCGCGCGAAGCACTTGATAACTGCATTGCTGCGGTGCAATCAGCCAAAGCGTTTGCACAAAGTCGCAGCAACTTCCGCCTCGGCCGCTGGCGCCGCAGTTCGGGGCAAAACCAAGCAATCAATTGAAAACAATATGGGAATTTCAGCTTGCGTGAATTGGCACGCAGCTTGCGATTGACGTAACCGAGGCCATGGCGATCTCGCTGTCATACGTCTCCCAGCGGTGGGAACTGGCAACGCTGCCGATGCGCTTCAAGGTCAATTGCGACGACGATGAAGCGTATCGCGCAGCGTTCTTTTTTGAGTGCGCCGCGTGTCTGCCGAAGAGGGATTGATGGAAAGCGTCAGAGCCTGGCTACGACAGTCGGGAATGAAAGGAGAGGATGCATGAGCCTCCACGACGAACGGGTGAAGAAGAGTAAAGCGGGCGTATTGGCGTGGACATGTGCAGCGGCAGCAATGTTGTCGGCAGCGCTGCTGCCTGCCGTGGCAGAACCGCTTGCGGTGGAGAAGGACGAACTCAAGTTCGGCTTCATCAAGCTTACCGACATGGCGCCCCTCGCGGTCGCCAAGGAACTTGGTTACTTCGAGGATGAGGGATTGTTCGTGACGCTCGAGGCGCAGGCGAACTGGAAGGTCCTGCTCGATCGGGTCATCACAGGCGAGCTTGACGGCGCACATATGCTGGCGGGTCAACCGCTGGCGGCGACGATCGGGTTCGGAACCAAGGCCCACATCGTCACGCCGTTTTCGATGGACTTGAACGGCAACGGCATCACCGTATCCAACGAGGTATGGGAGTTGATGAAGCCGGCGCTTGAGAAGGATGCAGGCGGCAAGCCGAAGCATCCGATCTCGGCGAAAGCCCTGATCCCTGCGATCAACAAGCTGAAGGCCGAGGGCAAGCCGTTCAAGATGGGCATGGTGTTTCCCGTCTCAACGCACAATTACGAGCTGCGCTACTGGCTTGCAGCGGGAGGCGTTCATCCGGGTCTTTACTCGCCGAGCGATGTCACCGGCACGATCCAGGCGCAGGCACTACTCTCGGTGACGCCGCCGCCGCAGATGCCAGCGACGCTCGAGGCCGGCACGATCAATGGCTATTGTGTGGGAGAGCCCTGGAATCAGGCGGCTGTGTTCAAGGGCATCGGCGTTCCCGTCATCACAGATCACCAGATCTGGAAGAACAATCCCGAGAAGGTCTTCGGCATTACGGCAGAGTTCGCCGCGAAATATCCCAACACGACGCTGGCGCTGACGAAGGCATTGATCCGTGCCGCGATATGGCTCGACGCAGACAACAATGCGAACCGCATGAAGGCCGTCGAGATGCTGTCCAAATCCGAGTATGTCGGTGCGGACAAGGCGGTGATCGCCAATTCGATGACCGGCACCTTCGAGTTCGAGAAGGGCGATAAACGCGACATCCCCGACTTCAACGTCTTCTTCCGTTACTTCGCAACCTATCCCTACTACTCGGATGCGGTCTGGTATCTCACGCAGATGCGCCGCTGGGGACAGATCGCGGAGGCGAAGGATGACGCCTGGTACGCGGCGACGGCGAAGAAGATCTATCGGCCCGACCTTTACCTCAAGGCCGCAAAGCTACTCGTGGACGAGGGCAAGGCGAAGCAGGAGGACTTCCCCTGGGAGAGCAACGGCTATCGCGCACCGACCCCTGCCGAGGACGTCATCGACGGCATCCCCTTCGATGGAAAGTCGCCGAACGCCTACATCGACAGCCTTCCGATCGGTCTGAAGGGACCGCAGAAGATCGATGGCGCGCACATCGTCGGCGGATGAATTGAGTGAACTTGGCGGAGGGCACCGCGGCGCTCTTCCGCTCGCACCGACAGACCCAAAGGGGACGAGGCATGAGCACGGCAACCGAATTCGTCGACTTGAAGCGGCAAGAGAAACGCGAGGCGCGAGCCCAGCAGATGCATCACTGGATCAACAAGGCCAGCGCGACGCTCAACGTGTTCGGGCTTGGCTTTCTGGTGGCGCTTTTGAAGATTGCCGCAGGCGACACTCCTAAGGCGCAGATGAAGACGCTGTGGCAGCAGCTTGTCGTACCCTTGCTCGGTATCTGCGTATTTCTGGCACTCTGGGCGTGGGCGGCACCGAAGGTTGAAACCTCGCTCGGCGCCGTGCCTGGACCGGTGCAGGTGTGGCAACAGGCCGGCAATCTTTATTCCGATCATCTGGCGGAGCGCGAAAAAGAGGCGGCATTCTACGAGCGGCAGGACACGCGGAATGCAAAGCTTGTTGCTGACGGCAAGGCTGATCTCGTCAAGCGTCGCAGCTATACGGGAAAGCCGACGTTCGTCGATCAGATCTACACGAGCCTGAAAACAGTAGCACTTGGCTTTCTGATCGGCGCGGTCTTGGCCATTCCTCTCGGCATCATGTGCGGTCTCTTCCCGACGGTGAACGGAGCGCTCAATCCGCTCATCCAGATCTTCAAGCCGGTTTCGCCTCTGGCCTGGCTTCCGATCGTGACGATGGTCGTGTCGGCGCTGTACGTCGATACATCCGATTGGCTTCCGAAATCCCTCGTCATATCCGCAATCACAGTGACGCTGTGCTCGCTTTGGCCGACGCTGATCAACACTGCGCTGGGTGTCGCTTCTATCGACAAGGACCTTTTGAATGTAGGCCGGGTTCTGCGCCTGCCGACCAGCCGGACGATCACCAAGCTGGTGCTGCCTTCGGCGCTGCCTCTGATCTTCACCGGCCTGCGCCTGTCGCTGGGCGTGGGCTGGATGGTTTTGATCGCCGCCGAGATGCTGGCGCAGAACCCCGGGCTCGGCAAGTTCGTCTGGGACGAGTTCCAGAACGGCTCATCGCAATCGCTCGCCAAGATCATGGTGGCCGTCCTCACGATCGGTGTCATCGGCTTCCTTCTCGACCGGGTCATGTATGCGCTTCAGTCGGCGTTCACCTACTCTGCCAACCGTTGAGGGAGTGAGGCACATGGCATTTCTAGAATTGAAGGACGTTGCCAAGTCCTACGGGCAGGGCGAACAGAAGACCGATGTGCTCGGTGGCATAGATCTAACGGTGAACGAAGGCGAATTTATTGCGATTGTGGGGTTCTCGGGTTCCGGCAAGACGACGTTGATCTCGACGATTGCAGGTCTCGTGGCGCCCGATCGCGGGGAGGTGCTACTCAAGGGCAAGCCGATCACAGAGCCTGGGCCGGACCGAGGCATCGTGTTCCAGTCCTATTCGCTGCTGCCGTGGTTGACGGTCTTTGGAAACGTGGCGCTGGCGGTTGACGAGGTGTTCAAGAGCGACAGCCGGGCGGAGCGCAAAGCGCGAACCCTGCGCTACATCGAGCTGGTCGGATTATCTCATGCTGTGGACCGCCGCCCGGCGGAGTTGTCGGGCGGCATGCGTCAGCGCGTCTCGGTGGCGCGGGCACTTGCCATGAATCCGCAAATCCTGCTGCTCGACGAGCCGTTGTCCGCACTCGACGCTCTAACGCGATCGAAGCTCCAGGGGGAAATCGAACGCATCTGGAACGAGGACAAGCGCACGGTGGTTCTCATCACCAACGACGTGGACGAGGCAATTCTTCTTGCCGATCGCATCATCCCTCTGATGCCCGGCCCCGATGCGAGACTTGGTCGCGAGTTCAAGGTCGATCTACCGCGTCCGCGCGATCACGCAACATTGAGCGATCTCGATTCCTTCAAGACGCTGCGACACGACATCACCGCCTATCTGACGCAGATCGCGGCAGGGCGGGCGTCCCGCTCGAATGAGCATCTGCGGCTCCCCAACGTGGCTCCGATCACGTTGAAGTCGCGCCGCGATCGTTTGCCCAAGGCCTATGTCGAGGCGTCGGCCGCGCTCAATGAGGAGCGGTATCTGGAGTTCTCGCAGCTCGACAAGATCTACCCTACGCCGAAGGGCCCGCTCACCGTGGTCGAGAAATTCGACCTGAAGGTCAAGAAGGGCGAGTTCATTTCGCTAATCGGCCACTCGGGCTGCGGCAAGTCAACGGTGCTGTCGATGGCGGCCGGGCTCAACGAAATCTCCGGCGGCGGCATCATTCTCGACGGCAAGGAGGTGACGATGGCAGGGCCGGATCGCGCCGTCGTGTTTCAGGCGCCGTCGCTGTTTCCCTGGCTCAGCGCGCGCGACAACGTCGGGCTCGGCGTGGATCGCGTCTATCCACATGCAAGTAAGGCGGAACGCGAGGAAATCGTCGAATACTATATCGACCGGGTCGGCCTGGGCGATGCAATGGACAAGCTCGGTTCTGAGATGTCCAACGGCATGCGGCAGCGCGTCGGCATTGCGCGCGCATTTGCGCTTTCGCCGAAACTCCTGTTGCTGGACGAGCCGTTTGGCATGCTCGACAGCCTGACGCGCTGGGAACTTCAAGACGTGTTGATGGAGGTGTGGAGCCGAACCAAGGTGACGGCAATATGCGTTACCCACGATGTCGATGAGGCAATCCTTCTCGCCGACCGCGTGGTCATGATGTCGAACGGGCCTAATGCGACGATCGGTAACATCATGGACGTGAAGCTGCCGCGGCCGCGCACCCGCACGGCATTGCTCGACCATCCCGACTACTACGCCTATCGCGAGGAGCTTCTGGAATTCCTGGAAGCCTACGAAGGCGGCGCCAATCCGGCACCGGAGACGATTGCGGCCATCAAGGCGCGGCGGGCGCGCCCGGTTGATGACGTGCCCCAAAACAGCGCCGCGGCCTGAGTCACGGAGACGAAGCGATGAAGCAGAAACTCGTTGTGATCGGCAACGGCATGGCACCGGGGCGTGCGCTTGAGCGTCTGTTCGAGCAGGCGCCGGATGCCTATGAGGTGACGATTTTCAATGCCGAGCCGCGCGTCAACTATGACCGGATCATGCTGTCGCCAATGCTGTCGGGCGAAAAATCGTTTGAAGAGATCGTGATCCATGGTGACGGCTGGTACATCGAGCATGGCGTGACACTCTACAAGGGGCACAAGGTCACGCACATCGACAGGGCGGCAAAGACCGTCACATCAGTGCACGGCGTCACCGTGTCGTATGACAAGCTCATTATTGCAACCGGCTCGTTGCCGGTCGTCATTCCGGTTCCGGGACATGATCTTGCCGGTGTGCTGACTTATCGCGATCTCGACGACGTGAACGCAATGCTGCTTACCGCGAAATCCGGCGGACGCGCGGTGGTGATCGGTGGCGGTCTTCTGGGTTTGGAGGCGGCCGCGGGTCTGCGAGAGCAGGGTATGGATGTTACAGTTCTGCATTTGATGCCGACGCTTATGGAACGGCAGCTCGATCCGGCTGCCGGCTATCTGCTCAAGTCGGCGGTGGAATCACGCGGCATCGATGTGATCACCAAGGCCAACACACACCAGATCGTGGGCAGCGATCCGGTGCTCGGACCGCCGCGCGTCAAGGCGGTGCGTCTTGACGATGGCACTGAGATTCCGTGCGACATGGTAATCATGGCGGTAGGAATCCGCCCCAATGCCGGCATCGCGAAAGAAGCGGGGCTTAGCGTCAATCGCGGCATCGTCGTCTCGCCCGACATGCGAACGAGCGACCCCGACATCTTTGCGTTGGGCGAATGTGCGGAAGCCTCAGGTCAGGTTTTCGGTCTCGTCGCACCCCTTTACGAAATGGCGAATGTGGTCGCAGCACAGCTCACGGGAGATTGTGGTTCTGCGTTTCATCCGAGCGCTACCGCGACGAAACTCAAGGTGACCGGCATCAATCTGTTTTCAGCGGGTGATTTCGCAGATGGCCCGGATCGCGAAGAGATCGTTCTCAGAGACGCTGCGCGCAGCGTCTACAAGCGGCTTGTGATCAAGGACAACACGCTGATCGGCGTCGTCATGTATGGTGAGACATCCGACGGCGCATGGTTTTTCGATCTGATCAGGCGTGGCATCGGTATCACCGATCTGCGCGAAACCTTGATCTTTGGGCAAAGCTACGCGGGAGGTTCGCCGCTGGACCCTACGGCGGCCGTTGCAGCATTGCCGGATGAAGCGGAAATCTGCGGCTGCAACGGCGTTTGCAAGGGCCGGATCGTCAATGCCATTTCGGAAAAGGGATTGAAGACCCTCGACGACGTGCGCGCGCATACGAAGGCGTCTGCTTCGTGCGGTACGTGCACGGGGCTCGTCGAGCAGCTTTTGCAGACCACGCTTGGCAGCTCCTACAACCCGGCGGCTGTTCAACCCATGTGCGGATGTACGGACCTGGGGCATGACGAGGTGCGCCGTCTTATCGTGGCCAAGTCGCTCAAGTGCATTCCACAGCTGATGCAGGAGTTCGAATGGAGAAGTTCGGGAGGCTGCGCCAAGTGCAGACCGGCGCTCAACTACTACATGCTGTCGACGTGGCCCGGAGAATATGAGGACGATCAACAGTCACGCTTCATCAACGAGCGCGTTCACGCCAACATCCAGAAGGATGGTCGGTTCTCAGTCGTGCCGCGTATGTGGGGCGGTCTGACGACGGCAGGAGAGCTGCGCGCGATCGCGGATGTGGTCGACAAGTTCAAGATACCGACAGTCAAGGTCACCGGCGGACAGCGCATCGACATGTTGGGCGTGGCGAAGGAAGATCTGCCTGCAGTCTGGGCCGATCTCAATGCGGCGGGCCTGGTGTCGGGCGCGGCCTATGCCAAGGGCCTGAGAACGGTGAAAACCTGTGTCGGCAAGGAGTGGTGCCGGTTTGGCACGCAGGATTCGACGGGCCTGGGCGTTAAGCTGGAGAAATTTCTGTGGGGCTCGTGGACGCCTGCGAAAGTAAAGCTGGCTGTGTCGGGGTGTCCGAGGAACTGCGCGGAAGCAACGTGCAAGGATGTCGGCATTATCTGTGTCGACAGCGGCTACGAGATCCACTTCGCGGGTGCTGCCGGTCTCGACATCAAGGGCACAGAAGTGCTGTGCCATCTTGCGACACAAGAAGAGGCGATCGAGGTGACCGCGGCGCTGATTCAGCTTTATCGCGAACAGGGCCGCTATCTGGAGCGCATCTACAAATGGGCTAGGCGTGTCGGCAGTGACAGCATCAAGGCACACGTCGTAGAGGACGTCACCAAACGCAAGGCGCTGCTCGATCGGTTCGTGCGGTCGCAGAAATTTGCGCAGATCGACCCATGGGCACAACGCGCGCGCGGCAAGGATGGACACGAGTTCGTGCCGATTCGTGATCTCACCGTTGCGGAGGCGGCCGAATGACCATGATGGAGAAGACGTGGATCGAGATCGGTGCGCTCGAAGACGTGCCAAGGCAGGGCGCGCGTATTGTGAAGACGAGGACCGGTTGCGTCGCTGTCTTTCGCACCGCTGACGATGAGGTGTTCGCGATCGACGACAAATGTCCGCACAAGGGCGGTCCGCTCAGCCAAGGCATCGTTCATGGGACAGCGGTGACATGCCCGCTGCACAACTGGGTGATCAGTCTCGAAAGCGGATCGGCTATGGGTGCGGACGAGGGGCGGGTGAGGACTTATGGCGTGATGGTCAAGAACGGTCGCATCTTTATTGACGGTACGGCTCTGAGCGCCAGAGATGTCGCGTGAGGTTGGCATGTCAGGTGAACGTTGGACAAAGACGACATGCCCCTACTGCGGTGTCGGTTGCGGCGTGCTGGCACGGCCCAAGGCGGACGGAACGGCGGATATCAAAGGCGATCCGGATCACCCGGCGAACTTCGGACGCTTGTGCTCCAAGGGTTCGGCGTTGGGTGAAACGCTCTCCCTTGAGGGGCGCCTGCTGGCTCCGCAGATCGGGGGACGTGCGGCGAGCTGGGATGAAGCACTCGATCTCGTGGCGAACCGTTTCAGGGACACTGTTGCGGATTTCGGTCCCGACAGCGTCGCGATGTACGTGTCGGGCCAGATCCTGACGGAAGACTATTACGTTGCCAACAAGCTGATGAAGGGGTTCATCGGCACGGCCAACATCGATACCAACTCACGCCTTTGCATGGCGTCGTCGGTGGCGGGACACAAGCGGGCATTCGGGTCCGATACCGTGCCCGGAACCTACCGCGATCTGGAGGAGGCGGACCTTGTGGTTCTGGTCGGTTCCAATCTGGCGTGGTGCCACCCGGTGCTATTCCAGCGGTTGGCGGCAGCAAAAGAGGCGCGCGGGGCGCGGATTGTCGTCATTGATCCGCGCCGCACGATGACATGCGAAATTGCGGACCTGCATCTGGCGATCGCTCCGGGGACCGACGTGGCGCTGTTCAATGGACTGTTTGCGTCGCTTGGTTATGCCGGGGCATTCGACAGGGAATATGTCGTCAACCACACGGCTGGTCTCGATGTCGCCTTGGCTGTGGCCGGGCGACTGGAGATCGACGATGTCGCGAAGATCACCGGATTGACGCACGCGGAACTCTACGATTTCTATCAGATGTTCGCCGATACGGAGCGCGTCGTCACGGTCTACAGTCAGGGTGTCAACCAGTCGTCGGCAGGCACCGACAAGGTCAACGCAATCATCAATTGCCATCTGGCGACGGGGCGGATCGGACGCCCAGGGATGGGCCCCTTCTCGGTCACAGGCCAACCCAATGCGATGGGTGGTCGCGAGGCAGGCGGTCTTGCGAATATGCTCGCCGCGCATATGGACATCGAGAACGAAGCGCATCGCGCCATCGTTGCTGATTTCTGGCAGTCGGAGCGGCTACCAGAGTCTCCCGGTCTAAAGGCGGTTGATCTGTTTCGCGCAGTCGCGGCTGGGGAAATCAAGGCGCTGTGGATCGTGGCGACCAATCCGGTCGACAGCCTGCCGGATGCCGATTTCGTGCGTCGGGCGCTCGAGGTCTGTCCGTTCGTTGTCGTGTCGGACGTGGTCGAATGCACGGATACGACAGCCCATGCCGACGTGCTGTTGCCGGCTGCGGCATGGGGCGAGAAGGACGGTACAGTTACCAACTCGGAGCGGCGCATCTCGCGGCAGCGGGCGTTCCTCGATACGCCGGGCGTTGCGCGACCGGACTGGTGGCAGTTCGCCGAGGTGGCGCGCAGGCTGGGTTATGGCGCAGCCTTCGCGTACCACAGCCCACGCGACATCTTCGCGGAATACGCGGCACTTACCGGCTATCGCAATGAAGGTAGGCGCGATCTCGACATTTCGGCCTATGCCGAAATCGATGCGCAGGCCTATGACGTTCTCGCGCCGTTTCAGTGGCCGCAGGCAGGCGGCCATAACCAGACAGTCGGTCAGGATATCGAAGAAAAGCGCTTCTTCGCCGAAGGTGATTTTTTCACTCCTGACCGGCGGGCGCGTTTCGTTTCGACGCCTTATCGACCGGCGGTAATGCAGCCGGAGCGCGCCTATCCTCTTGTTCTCAATACGGGACGCATACGCGACCAGTGGCACACGATGACGCGGACTGCGAAGACGCCGCGATTGCTCAGTCATATCTCGGAGCCGTTCGTCGAGGTGCATCCCGATGATGCATTGGTGCTCGGGATGCAGCCGGCGGCGATTGCGGAAATCTCGAGTCCTCTGGGCAACGTTCTGGCGCGGGTGGCGGTGAGCGAGCAGCAGCGGCGCGGCACTGTGTTCATGCCGATGCACTGGAACGATCAACTGGCACGCCACGCGCGGGTCGGCTCGATCATTGCGGCCAACATGGACCCGGTTTCGGGTCAACCGGAGCTGAAGTTTACGCCGGTGAAGCTAACGCGATTTGCTGCGGCCTGGTTCGGGTTTGCAGTCATGCGGGGTAGGCCGCGCATCGCGCAATTCGATTATGCCGCGCTTGCTCCGACGCGGAACGGCATGCGCATGGAGTTTGCGGACCTCGCTGAACCGGCCTCGTGGCGCGAACTGGCGGAACGGATGCTCGATCCAGAAGAAAACGGCGGTGTCGAGCTCATTGCCTACGAAGACAGGCGTCGGGGAGATTGGCGATTTGCTGCGTTCGAGAAGAACCGTTGTGTCGGGCTCTTCTTTGCGAGCCGCGATCCGGTTGCGGTGTCGCGCTCCTGGGCGGCTGATCAACTGGGTGATGCGCTCGCACCCGAGCAGCGCTTGCGCTTGCTGGCTGGTCGTGCGGGTAACGGCGTTGTCGATCGCGGGCCGATCGTATGCTCGTGCTTCGATGTGGGAGCCAGCGAAATCACGGATGCGGTCGCATCTGGACACTGCCGGAATGTGGCCGAGGTCGGCGCCATCTTGAAGGCTGGCACCAACTGTGGGTCGTGCCGCACAGAAGTAATGCGGATCGTCGCGGCGGCACGCGCCGCGACGTCTCTCGTAGAGGCCTGAGCGTCACGCGTAACGCACTCGCTGGGGTCGAGCACTCACGCGTTCGACGCGTGCCTTTAGAGCGGTTGCTGCGGCCGCATGTCGGCGGGATCGATACCTGCAACTGCAACGGGCTTCTTCATGGCGTCGCGGCGGAACGGCTCGCCGAGTTCCTGGTTGAGGAGGACTTCGATAAACGTCGTCTCCTTGCGCTCCATCTGCGCTTCGACGGCCTGTGCGAGCTTGTCGCGAAGCTCATCCATGGTGCGAACCTGCACGCCCTTGACGCCGCATGCTTCAGCAATCTTGGCGTAGTTGACGTCGAGGTCGAGTTCGGTGCCGACGAAGTTGTCGTCGAACCAAAGCGTCGTATTGCGCTTTTCCGCGCCCCACTGATAGTTGCGGAAAATAATCATGGTGATCGCCGGCCAATGCTCGCGGCCGCAGGCCGTCATCTCATTCATGGAGATGCCGAACGCTCCATCGCCTGCGAAACCGATGACAGGCGTAGCGGCATTGCCGATCTTGGCGCCGACGATCGCGGGGAAGCCGTAGCCGCACGGGCCGAACAAGCCGGGCGACAGGTACTTGCGGCCTAGCTCGAACGTCGGGTAGGCGTTGCCGATGGCGCAGTTGTTGCCGATATCGGAGGAGATAATCGCATCCTTGGGCAACGCGGACTGGATGGCACGCCATGCCATGCGCGGCGACATCTTTTGCGGCTCGCGATTGCGGGCGCGTTCGTTCCACGTGGTGCCGGGATCGTCATCCTCGTGGTCCATCGATGAAAGCTGCTGGAGCCATGCCGACTTGGTGGTGTGGATCAGCGCCTCACGCTCCTTGCGGCCCTTGCTGGCGGCGTCGTCGGGAAGTTGAGCGAGAATCTGCTCGGCCACCGCCTTGGCATCGCCCTGGATGCCGACGGTCACCTTCTTTGTGAGACCGATGCGGTCGCTGTTGATGTCCACCTGGATGAGCTTGGCGTTCTTCGGCCAGTAGTCGATGCCATAGCCGGGCAGCGTCGAGAACGGATTGAGACGGGTGCCGAGCGCTAGCACGACATCGGCCTTGGAGATCAGCTCCATTGCCGCCTTGGAGCCGTTGTAGCCGAGCGGTCCGACCGAAAGCTTGTGAGAGCCGGGGAAGGCGTCGTTGTGCTGATAGTTGCAGCAAACCGGCGCCATGAGCTTCTCGGCGAGCGATGCGGACGCGGGGATCGCGCCTGACAGAACCACGCCGGCGCCGTTGAGAATTACTGGGAACTCGGCGCCAGCGAGAAGCTTTGCGGCATCAGAAATCGCCTGCTGGCCGCCAGGCGAGCGTTCCAGGCGGACGATCTGCGGCAGATCGATGTCGATAACTTGTGTCCAGTAATCGCGCGGGATGTTGATCTGCGCAGGGGCCGAGCCGCGCCAGGCCTTTTCGATGACGCGGTTCAGGACTTCCGCGATGCGGCTGGGGTCGCGCACCTCCTCCTGATAGCAGACCATGTCGGCGAAAAGCCTCATCTGCTCGATTTCCTGAAAGCCGCCCTGACCGATCGTTTTGTTGGCGGCTTGCGGCGTGACGAGCAGCAGCGGCGTGTGGTTCCAGTAGGCGGTTTTTACCGGCGTGACGAAGTTGGTGATGCCGGGGCCGTTCTGAGCAACCATCATCGACATCTTGCCCGTGGAGCGCGTGTAGCCATCGGCCATCATGCCGGCGTTGCATTCGTGCGCGCAGTCCCAGAACGTGATACCGGCCTTGGGAAAGAGGTCCGAGATCGGCATCATCGCCGACCCAATGATGCCGAATGCATGCTCGATGCCGTGCATCTGAAGCACTTTCACGAATGCTTCCTCAGTGGTCATGCGCATGGCTCAGTATTCCTTCTCGTATGTGTGCGTTCGACACAGTGACATTTTCGGGCGGCGTGGCGCACGCCGTGATCGTGGTGGATTTGCAGGTGCTGACGCGCCTCCGCGGAGCCGCGTCAGGCGGCAATGGAGAGACGTTTCAGCATCTGCGGGATCTGGCTCGGGACATCGGCGACGCCGACGCCGGCGCTTTCCAGTGCCCTGCGTTTGGAGGCGTAGTCTCCCTTGCCGCCGGAGACGATTGCGCCGGCATGTCCCATCTTCTTGCCGGGCGGCGACTGGCGACCGGCGATGAAGGCAACGACCGGCTTCTTCATCGTGCGCGCATATTCGGCGGCTTCTTCCTCGGCGCTTCCGCCGATCTCGCCACACAGGACAATCGCGTGCGTTGCCGGATCAGCATCGAGGATGCGAAGGGCGTCTGCGGAATTGGTTCCGATCATGGGATCGCCGCCGACGCCATAAAAGACCGACTGGCCAAGTCCGGCCTGCGCGAGATTGAGGCAGAGGAGCGTGCCGAGGCTGCCCGAGCGCGAGATGACCCCGACGTTGCCCTTCTGGAATACCTTGTCATTGAATGCCGGCATGATTCCGACGAAGCATTCGCCGACGGTAACAAGTCCGGCTGTGTTGGGTCCGACAACACGTGTGCCGTTCGCGCGCGCCGCTACGTGTATCTCCATGACGTCGTGCGAGGGAATATGCTCGGTGAGGCAGACCAGCAGCTTGGCTCCCGCCTCGCAGGCGTCGATGGCTGCCTCCTTCGCCATCATCGGCGGGATGAACATGCATGCTACGTCGAAGGGGGCGGTTTTTGCTGCTTCACGGGCGGTGGCGAAAACCGGAACGCCCAGATGTTGCGTGCCGGCCTTCTTGGGATTGACGCCACCGATAACGTTGGAGCCGTAGGCCTGCATCGCCTCGGTCCAGAACGTGCCCTGCTTGCCGGTGATGCCCTGGATCAAAATGCGGTCGCTCTTGCGCGGAATCATCAGGCGGCCCTCCCATTGGCCGCGGCAACCGCGGCTTTGACTGCGTCGTCCATCAGGTCGAATGGTTCGATGCCGAGCCGTTCCTTGACGATGGCCACGGCTTCATCCGCGCCGGTGCCATGGATGGTGAAGAAAATAGGGATGTCGGGCTTCAGCTCTTTCCAAGCGTTGACGACGCCTTCGGCCATCACGTCGGTGCGGGCGAATGCTCCGCAGAAATTGACGAGCAGGCTCTTGATGTTCGGATTTTCGAGCAGGATCGACAGCGCGGTCTTGGCTTTCGTGTAGGCTTCGCCGCCGATTTCGAGAAAGTTGGATGGGCTGCCACCGTAATGGGCAATGACGTCCATCGTCGTCATCGTCAGACCGGCGCCATTGGCGAGCACACCGACGTTGCCGTCCAGCTCGATGTATTTGAGGCCTGCATCGGCGGCCTTGGCCTCGAGCCTTGTGCGCTTCTCCGGTGCGGCGTTGCGGACGATCTCGGCCTGACGGGGGGCGGAACCGTCATCGACTGTCAGCTTGCAATCGAGGGCGACCACCTTGCCGTCTTTGGTGAGCACGAGCGGATTGATCTCGATGAGTTCGGCATCGAGCTCACGCCATGCGCGGTAAAGCTTGAGCAGGACATCGGTAAGCGCGTCCGCCTGGGCATCGAGGCCAAGGCCGGCGATGGCCTTGCGCGCGGCGTCCTCCGTCAGGCCATTCCCGATCGCAACAGAGATGCGGCGCATCGCATTGGGGTCGCGCTCGGCGACCTCCTCGACATCCATGCCGCCCATCGCAGAGAAAAGCAGCATCGGCCCTTTGGTCGCGGCGTCATCGAGGATGGCGGCGTAAAGCTCGCGTGCAATCGGTGTCTGCGCTTCCACGAGTACTTTTGTCACAGGCCAGCCGCCGATCTCCATGCCAATGATCTTTTCGGCATGCGATCGGGCTTCAGCGGGCGTTGCTGCCAACTTGATACCGCCGGCCTTGCCGCGCTTGCCTGTCGGAACCTGAGCCTTGACGACACAAGGCCCGATAGCTTTTGCGGCCGTTTCTGCCTCCTCGGGCGTGTGCGCGAGGCGGCTTTCGGGAACGGCGATGGCGAACCGTGCAAGCAAAGGCTTGGCGGCGTGCTCCTCGAAATTCATAGCTGGTCTGGTCCTGTCGCTATTTGCCGTAACGCGCCCAGTATGGGCCGAACAGTTCTTCCTCGGAGGGCTTATCCTCGGGGATGGTGGTGACGAGATGGGTGATGTTGATGAAGTTCTTGTAGTTGAGATTGTCGCTCATGGTGTTGCCGGCCCAGGTGCCGCCAGCCATCGAAAGCGTGAAGGGCAGGGAATTATTGAACCCGCCACCGTTGCCGAATGTGTGGGCCTGATTGACGAGAACGCGCACCACGTCGGTGGATTCTGCCAACTGGCGGGCGTGGTTCATATCTTTGGTGTGAATGCCTGCCGAGTGGCCCTTGCCGGTGACATTCAGAATTGCCGCGACGATGCGCTTGGCGTCGTCGAAGTTCCTGGCGCGGTAGAGCGTGAGGATCAAAGAGAGCTTCTCGTCGGCAAGACTGTGCTTGCCACCGACCTTGGCCTCCTCGACCATGAAGAACTTGGCTTTCCTGGCGCCCTCGCGCAGTTTCATTGCTTCGGCAAGAACCGGCGCGTCCTTGGCGATTATGGTGCGGTTGAGCTTGCCGCCGATCCAAAGCGTATTGACGACATTGTTGTGCTCGGTGGCGTCGCAGCGCCAGCCGCCGGCACGTTCAAGTGCTGCGATGGCGTCCTCGTAGACATCATCGAGGATGACGACGGCATTCTCCGACGAGCACGACGTCGAGTTGTCGAAGATCTTGGATGCGCAAATCTTTTCGGCAGCGTCATCGAGGTCGGCTGTGCTGTCGATGATAACCGGAACGTTGCCGGCGCCAACGCCGACCGTCACAGTGCCCGATTGCATCGCTCGACGGACATTGTCCTGAGAGCCGGTGACGACTGCGAGATCGGACTGACGGATCAGCTCCTCGGTCATCGCTTTCGTGACCGGGGGCGGCAGGATCTGCACGAGATCCTCGGGATGACCAGACTTTTTCAACTCCGCGCGCATCAGCTCGACGGTTTTGCGGGTCGTTTCGGCGCCCGCAGGCGATGGTGCGATGATGACGGCGTTGCCGCCTTTCAGAGCCATCATGGCCTTGTTGACGGGCGTCGCAGCAGGGTTCGTCGAGGGGCAGACGGCGGCGACCACGCCAACGGGCTTGCCGTACTTGACGATGCCGCGCGCAGGCTCCTCGGAGATGACGCCGACGGTCTTGGCGCGCAGCAGGTCACGAAGAGTGCCGAAGGTCTTGCGCGTGTTCTTGATGATCTTGGATTCGACATTGCCGAGGCCGGTGTCCTCGACGGCGAGTTCGGCCAGATGGTGGGCGTGCTCGGGCTTGTAAATGGACCAGGCGAGCGCACGGACAGCGTCGTCGACGCGGGCCTGGTCGTGGTTCTCATAGGCCTCCATCGCCGCACGAGCGCGGGCAACCGTCTCGGCAACGATGGTCTGCGGGTCGGAACCGGCCGCGCCGGCGCCCTGGGCGGTCGCTCGAACGGGGCTTGCAGTGGTGGCTGACATCACATTCTCCAATGTTTGTCGTCTGTCGGATCGGTGATTTCGGTATCTCGGTCGTTCGGTTTCTTAGGTGGAGGTAGCTGGCCGCGAACGGTCCCGAAGTCCACCTGCAGGCCAGATCATTTCAAAAAATGGGACATGGCGTCTTATTTTTCATTATTGAGCCGTCATGTCAATTCGAATCTGGAGGACAGCGATCCCCATTCCTCATTTCTCGCTCTCCCGTATCGGCGTAGTGCGGCCAGCACCCGGCAATCGAGCGCGGATAGCAGGGAGGATCGACCACACGACGAATGCTGCGGCGAGCGCCAGGATGGTGCCGCTGATCGGTCTTTGGACGAAGATCAGGAAGTTGTCCTCGTAGTTGGCGAGGGACGTCAGGAAATAGCGCTCAGCGAGCGGTCCCAGGATGACGCCGAGCACGAGCGGCGCCGAAGGGAAATTGGCGCGTTTCATGATGAAGCCCAAAACGCCGAAGAGGAGGCAGACGTAGACGTCGAATATGTTGTTGCGCACGCCGTAGGCGCCGACCACCGACAAGACGATAATGAAGGCGCCAAGTATTGCGGGCGGCACACGCATGAGTGTCGAGAAGCCGCGGGCCACGAGAACAGCCGCGACGATCATGAGCAAATTGGCAACGATCATGCTGACGAAGATCGTGTAGACGAGAGAGGGATCCATTCGGAAAAGGAGCGGCCCAGGATTCACGCCATGAATGAGCATCGCGGCAAGCATGATCGCGGTGGCTGCGCTGCCGGGTATGCCGAGCGTGAGCAGCGGAATCATGGCGGCGCCTGTGGTGGCATTCTTGGCTGCCTCAGGCGCGGCGAGGGCCTGCTCGACGCCGGTGCCGAATTCGTTGCCGCGTCCGGATGCCTGTCGCTCGACACCATATGCGAGGACGGCTCCGACGGTCGCACCCGCTCCAGGGATCATGCCGATCATGGAGCCAAGGCCGGCGCCGCGCAGAATCGAACCCTTGAACCCCCAAAGCTCGCGCCACGTGATCTGCGTGCCGGGTTTGGGCGCGAATGTACGCCTCAAATCGACTTGCTTGACGAGCAGATCGATCACCTCGCCGATTGCAAACAGACCGATCATCACAACGGTAAAGTTGATGCCGCTCTCGATATCCGAAATGCCGAACGTGAAGCGCGGGATTCCGTACAGAGGATCGATGCCCACAGTGCCAATGAGCAATCCAATGAACATCGATAATGCACTCAGAATGGGCATGTCTTTGGCGATGGCGACGACGCTGGCGAGGCCAAGAATCGTCGCAGCGAAGAACTCAGGCTGGTCAAATTTCAGCGCGAAGGCTGCAAATGGCGGGGAGGCCACGGCCAGCAGAACCGCCGATATGAAGCCACCCGTCGCCGAGGCCGTGATGGCGATCCGCAGAGCGCGCGTTGAAAGCCCCTTCATAGTCATCGGGTAGCCATCCCAGCAGGCGGGCAGTGATGCCGGAGTCCCTGGGATGTTGATGAGAATGGAGGAGATGGATCCGCCGAAGACGCCACCTACGTAAATGCCGCCGAGAAAGCACATCGCGGTAACGGGTTCCATCACGTAGGTGAAGGGCAGAGCCATTGCCATCGCGTTGACGAACGAGATGCCGGGAAGCGCGCCGGCGATCGTGCCAACCATGAGGCCGACAACGAGAATTAGGAAGTTGTGTGCCTGAAAAGCGCCGACAACGCCGCCCCAGAAGAGTGATAGGAGATCCATCGCGTCTGCCCTCCTCAATAGATCCTGAGCAGCCGGTAGACCGAGATCGTCCAGCCGTTGAATGGTTCCACGCCGCGGTTGAGCGGCATCTTGGCCAGCGCCACAAACATGTAGAGCAGTACGATCGTGCCCAGGATCGAGACGAGGCCGATGGTCAACCAGGAGCGTATGCGCCCCATGATGCACCAGATGACGATGAAGAGAGCGGTTGCGAGCGCGAAGCCGAGATAGGGAATGGAGAACCCATAGGCGAGTATGACGCCCACGCCTGCCAAGGCGATCGGCTCCAAGCGGTTCTTCTCGATCGCCTCAATCTCCGGGTCTCCGCCGCGCAGTTGAGTTTGGCGCCATTCGATGAACTCGACGATCAGGGTCAATGCCGCAAAGAGTGCGAGTCCGACAATCATGGCCCGCGGCCATCCGCCGGGGCCGACTGCGCTTGGCACCGCATCCAAGGCACCGCCCTTCATCGCAATGTGCGTCCATAAGAACGCACAGAGCGCAAGGATGAAGACCGGGAATATCAGCCGGGCATATCTGCCTTTTGCCGTCATCGGCAGTATCCTTCAATCAATGCGATTTCCGGGCGGCAATCTGGATTGCGCCACCGGAAATCGATTGCGGTTTCGAATGTGGGCTCAGCCACGCAGGGGCGTTGTATGCTGAAGCGTCAGCGCTTGCGGTGCCGCAGATAGCAAAACGTCGGGCGGCGCATGGTTCGCAGCGCCGCCCGCAAGTCGAAACGGATTATTTCTTCTTCGAGGCCGCTTTTTCCTCGGCGGTGGTCGGGAACTTCTCCAGGTAGCCTTTCACCGTGTCATAGAACTTCTTGACGGTCTCTTTCGTCTCTTCAGGCGAGAGCGGCTTTGTGCAGGTGTAGGTCCCCGAACAGAATTCCTTCCATTCAGGAGTTGCCAGAATCTTCGCTGTAGCGGCGCCAAGCGTGGCGATCTTGGCCGGGTCAGTCTTTGCCGAAACGGCAATGGTGCGGAAGTTGGGCAGGTCGTTGATCTCCAGGCCCAGCTCCTTCGACGTGATGACATCCTTGAAGGATTCGTGACGCGACTCATCAAAGACGATGATCGGACGCAAGTCGCCGGATTTCAGGAACTGTGCGACGTCGCCCGGCTCTTCGTAGATCAGGTCGGTGTGGCCGCCGACGGCCGAGGCATAGCGCTCAGCCGGCTTGGCGAACGGCACGTTGACGATCTTGATGCCCTTCGTGGCGAGATACTTCAGCGTGATGTCATCCATCGTGCCGTAGCCCGAGGTGGCGCAGCGCAACTTGCCGGGGTTCGCCTTGGCGAAATCCTCCAGGTCCTTGAAGGTCTTGAACTTGCTGTCCTTGTTGACGAACAGCATCGAGGGAGAACTCTGCATCATGCCGACGAAGGCGAACTGGTCGGGATTGTGGTTGCCGATACCGGCAGCCCAGGCCGAGACCGAAAGAGCGATGAGGGTTGCGACCGAGTGACCGTCGGCGGCATCTGTGAGCAGTCGCGTCAGGCCGGCGTTTCCGGAAGCGCCGGAAATGTTTGCAACCGGCATGGCCACGCCCAGGAGCGGCTCGGCGAGCTGGGCGAATTTGCGCCCCATGAGATCTGCACCGCCGCCTGGGCCAAACGTAACGATCACGTCAATCGGGCGGGAGGGGTATTTGTCCTGGGCCATTGCCGGAGCGGCTAAAAGCGCTCCTGCCATGGCTACGGTCAGAGAAGCCGTCAGCGTACGTCGCGCCGAACACATTGCCATCGTGTGTCACTCCTTGGCTGGGGCGCGGGTGTGTCTCCGACCCTTACGTCCCTGTTTCCTCTTGCGATTGTTCCAAAAGCGCGACGAACTGTTATGCTCAAGAAAAAAAGCCGTCCCGCCGCTGCATCCCCCATTGCATCACTTATAAAATTGGGACACAGTGTCTCATACTCGTCCCATTCCATCTCGATTGTCAACGCCATTCGCATCAACTTCAGAGCAAATGACCGACACCGAGTCGAACAATATGAGAAACTCCTCCCATTCTTGGAGGATCGCATGAGCGACAACACTGCCGATACCACGGCCCTGCATCAGGACCGTATGTCGGCCCTGGAGAAGTCGGTGCTGGTGATCGAGGCCGTTGTCGATCACCCTCAGCCGGTCAGTCTTCCGGAATTGACGTTGCGGCTCGGTATGCCGCGGCAAACCATTCATCGCGTGCTGCAGCAGCTGACCTCGCTTGCACTCATCACGCGCATCGCCGCCAACGACCGTTACACCGTCGGGCCGCGCCTCTCCACTCTTGCGTTCGGCACGCTGCGTTCGCGGAATCAGACCACGCCGGTCCGGGCGATCCTGTCCGACCTGGTCGCGGAAACCGGAGAAACCTGTAACATCGGCGTGCTCGACGATTTCGACTTCATCTACATCGAGCGCATCGAATGCCAATGGTCGTTGCGTGTTCATCTCGCGGCGGGCTCGCGGGTGCGCGCGCACAGTACATCTGGCGGCAAGGTGATGCTGGCCTACATGGATCCTGGCCAGCGCCGGAAGCTATTGAAGGCGCACAAACTCGAATCCTTCACAGCCACCACCATCACCACGGTTGCAATGCTGGAGAAGCAGCTCGACGAGATTCGCGCCCAAGGCTATGCGGTCAACGATCGCGAGCAGAACGTGGGCATCGTCGGCGTGGCGGTGCCGATACTCGACGCCCAAGGTACGGCGCTGGCGGCTTTGGCGCTGCATGGCCCGGACTCGCGCATTTCGAAAGAGTCTGCAGTGGGATTCGTTCCGCAATTGCAGACGGCGGCCAAGAATATCGCGATGGCCTGGTCATACTGACGGCGCGCGTGGTCTGCGTCTCACGTCTTTGTTGAGAGCTTTCGCGCCTTCGCGAGACGCCCAGATAACTCCATTTCAGATGATCTGGCTGCAGTGGTTTGAGCCGGATGTGGCTTTGCCATGCTCGACCGCGGTCGTGAATGATCACACCCGCATTGCTTCAATTCAACGAAAGGGCGGCATCTGCAGTTTAACAAAAGTCAAATGCGCCGTTGCGCCGCACCACTATAGTCGAACGGCAGCTTCGGGAGCATTACTCGTGAAGAGCGATGCAATGCCACACATCGGGGGTCTGGCCCTTTTCAAGGGAGTGAGCGCGGATACGCGGCACAAACTGCTGAGTAGCTCCACGTCCGAGATCGTTCGGCCTGATACGGTCATCGTGTCAGAGGGCGACCACCTCAATCACCTTCATTTCGTCCTCGATGGTGTCGTCGAGTTATCGGCGAGTACAAGTGAAAGTCGCACTGTCATCTCGTTGCTGCTCGCCGGAGACTGTTTCATTCTATCGGCGGTGGTCAAGGATGCTGTCGCGCTGATGTCGGCCAGATCGCTTGGACAGGTCGAACTCGTACATGTTCCCGCCGTTCTGTTCCGGCGTTGCATGCGGCGTGACCCCAAACTTCTGCACAATGTTTCGGTCGCGTTGGGTGGCGGCTATCGGAACATGGTGAGATATCTTCGCGACCACAAGTTGCGGTCGGCGGAACAGCGTCTGGCGGCCTATTTGGTGCGTCTCATCAAGGCGCATGGCGGTGCGTTCGAGATCACGCTGCCGTTGCGCAAGCATGTCATTGCGTCGTTTCTCGGAATGAAGCCGGAGAGCCTTTCGCGTGCATTCGCAGGGCTTCAGGCATTGGGTGTGTCGGTTGACGGCGATCGTGTCAGCGTCAACGATCCTATGGCGCTTGAGCGGTTCGCGAATATCGACAGGAGACTCGACGAGTCGGATGCGTGAGCGCGGTGGTGGGTAGTGCCCGCTCACAGGCTGGCGCGTTTCAAGACCCAAGCAATGCTCCTGCGTCGGCGGCCGTACTGTTGTCCAGGCGGACCCAGTGAAGATGCATCTTGCCCGCATTTGCCGAATGAGGCAGTAGCGCCGCGTTTCATGATTTCCCTTCTCAGGCAACAGTCACGTTCGAGAGGGCGGGGCGGCGATCAATGCCAGTGGCTCGAGTGCAGAGGCTACCGAGCCTCACGCAGCAAGAGAACGAGCCGATTCACTGCAGAAAAAGCCAGTGAGCGTCTTTTTCGATGCGGTTTCGTGCGTTAGTCTTGCCTGCTGCAATCAAACACTCCCCACAACAGCATGGAGACCGGTGTGGACGATCAAATGCCGATCCTCTTGGCCATTGCCATTCTGGCACTGACCGCTGTGGCCTCGGGTCTCGTTCTCAACGCTCTCCGACAACCTCCGCTGGTCGGCTATATCCTTGCCGGCGTGGTGCTGGGGCCTTCCGGTTTCGGGTTCCTGCCGCAGATCGAAGAAGTACCGCTGATTGCCCATTTCGGCGTGCTATTCCTGCTGTTCGTGATCGGCATGGAGATAAGCCTGCGGTCATTCATCGCCGATTTGAAGCCAGCGCTGGTGCTCACGCTCGCTACACTCGTCATAGCGTTCGCTGCGATGATGGCGTTCGGCGCGGTGCTGGGCTGGCGGGTCGAACAGGCGCTGCTTCTGGCGTTCGTCGTGTCGACGTCGTCGACGGCGGTTGTCTTGAAGGTGCTCGAGGATCTCGGGCAGTCGCGCAGCCATCTCGGGCGGATCGTGATCGCGACGACGATCGCCCAGGACGTTGCCATCGTGCCGATGCTGATCGTAGCCAGCGGGTTTCGGGCGGACGGGATGCTCCAGACATCGACGCTGGTGACGGTGCCGATCGCCATCGGCGGACTTGCCGTGATGATTGCGGTGCTGGGGTCGCGCGGCAAGATCACGTTCCCGTTCCAGGAACGAATCCTGGGGCGAGTGGAGATCGTCACCCTCGTTGCCCTGCTCTTATGCTGCGCAGCTGCGGTGCTATCGGGCATTGCGGGTATGTCGGCTGCCTATGGTGCGTTCCTGGCCGGCTTGTTCATGGGGCGCACGACGTTGCGTGCAGAGGCGATCGCGGCGATGCAGCCGATCCAGAGTGTTCTGATGGTCATGTTCTTTGTGACCATTGGGCTGATGCTCGACGTCGGGTTCATTTTCTCGAACGCACTTCTCGTCGCGGTGTTCGTTCTGGCAGCGTTGATTGGAAAGTCGGCCGTCAACGTGATTGTCCTGCGGCTCGTCGGTCTGCCCTCGACAACCGCATTCCAGGCCGGCCTCATACTCGGCCAGATCGGCGAGTTCGCCTTCGTGCTGGCCGCCGCGGGGCTTGCCACCCAGGTCTTGGATCCGGTCGGCTACAAACTCGCCATCTCCGTGATCGTTCTGTCGCTGCTGCTCAGTCCGATGTGGACCTACGCCGTGCAACGCGTGCAGGAGCGTACGCAAGGGGGAATCAAAAGCCTCCGATTGGCGCTGTTTCGCCCCACGAGCTTTGCGGAGGCTCGGGCAACCGCCGATGCCGAGCAGCAGTCGCGCGGGGCCGATGGCGGGGCGGGGCATCAGTCCGCTGAGCCGGGGCCGCGTGCGTCCGTCTGAAGTTCGAGGCAGCGTCGCTCGGAACGGATAGGGCTCTGGAAACACCATAAGCCAAAGATTTGGCAACTGCGATTGCGGCGCGCCCGCGTGAAACTTTGCGTTTCATCCTCTGCGCACTATCGAAATAAGGTGGCGCGTCTCGACATACGAGTCTTCCAAATCGATTGATCTGTCTGCGAGAGAGAACTAAACAGCATCTATTCTGTATTCGAATTTTCGGCGGGCACAAAACGATGATCGACCCGGATAAGCGATATCTGCTTGCAAGGCCGCGCGGCGGTCTGAATGACACCCTCGTGCAGCTCGACATGGTGAGGCGCTATGCGGGGAAAATGGGTCGCGTTCTGATTTTGGATATGTCGAGATCGGGTCTGCACTGTGCTTACGACGACCTGTTCACGGTGTGTGAGGGGTTTGGATGCGAGGTTATTCCCTGGAGCCCGGAGTTGGGCAAAGTACTCGACACACTGACCAGCGTGCGCCCTGCTGTACTGGCCGGCCGCGGATCCAGTTACCTTAGTGAGTACCGTAAGGACACGAGACGTTTCCATGATTGCGCAACAGGCACGGAGCTGCGGTTCGATCTCGAAGCCGACCACCCGGAACAACTCCTGGTTTACGAGCAGTGCGGCGGCGGTCTGAGAGGAATCGAAGTGCTCGGTCACCTCGCCTTTACCAGAGATATCGCGAATGAAATCGCTACACGTCTTCTGGCACTCGGACCTGATTATGACGCGATCCATATCCGCCATTCCGATTACAGGACGGATTACCAGGCCTTTCTCAGAAAGGCCGCACCGCTCTTCGCAGGGCGGCGTTTGCTGGTCTGCTCGGACAACGCGCAGGTCAAGGCGGAAGCAGAAGCGTGTCTGGCAGGAAACGTCGAGGTCGTCAGCATTGCGGACATCCCCGATACCAGTGGCGTTCCACTACACGTGACGGAGGACATCGACAGGGCAGCCGCCAACGTCGACCTCCTGGCGGAACTCGTTGCGATGACGAGAGCTAAACGATTTGTCTTCACCCAGCTCTCCAAAGAAGGAAACTTTTTTGGGAAGTTCTCAGGCTTCGCGATGTTGGCCGAGGCACTGCGCGTCGTCCCAGATACGGTGACGGGGCTTTTTGCAAACGCCGACAGAAGCCTGACCGAAGAGCTGTTCAGGAGCGATCGTCGAGCCTCAACGCGGGGATCACTCCGGCATGCTATCACGCGGCGCCTGGCTGCGCTCGACGAGTTCCGGTGGAACTACGACGCGCGCAAACGGGCGCGCCGCATACGCCGACGGAGCCGCAACGGCACGCTGTCCGTGTGATGCTGCTCGTCAAGACTGCAACATCGCGAAGTTCAAGTGCCCTGTTGCAATGTTGGCCAATGGCCAAAGTCGATGTCTGCACAGGACAGGTCGAGTTTCGACAAGCCTTCTTCCAGGTGATCACCCAGAAGCGGCGTGCCCAATAGATATTGTGCGGTATTCTTGTTGTGGGCCCGTTCCGCTTCCGCCCTGAGATTTTCCCAATCGCTTGCCTCACCATCGCCGCGGCCAAGCCACATCAGCGCGACAAGCTCTATTTGCTCATCGTCGTTCATTGAATCGATGAATGTCCTGATCTCCTCACCAATGGGGTCGTCCGCGTGTTCCTCGAGCACATCGACCATGTTGTCATCGGACGGATTGGAGCCGGAATCCTCATCGGCTGTTACGTCTTTGACGTCGAACTCATGGGCCTTAAGCACGATCCAGCAGATCTTTTCGAGACTGGTCTGCAAGCTTGGATTCTCGTCGTCTGACACGATTGTGCTCCACTCTGAATTGCTGGCTGCCAAGGCATTCTAAATTTGAATTCAAGCATGACTCTGCGGAAGGGTCGTTGCGCGCCATCAATTATCCTGGTTCTGCCTGCGCAGGTGAGCTTTGGCCTGTTCAAGGACGCGCTTGCGCTCATCTGGAAGCTTCTTGCCCGCGCGATTGATGTAAAAGTTGAGCATCGACATTGCCGACTGCAAGCCTGTCCCCTTGCGACGAGGACTGATTTCGGCTGAGCGCAGAAGGGAGCGCGCGATCTCACCGACGAGGCAGGCGATGGGCATGAGAAGAGCCTTCAAGTCCATGCAAGATGATGCAATGACGATATCGTCGGGCTGTTTCAGATGCCCAATCGTGCCGGCAATGGCGCGTGCTGTAGCTGGCGAGAGATCAGGCAGCAGGTTGACGCCCGCCCGTTTTGGCAGCGCCCTCCAGTCCGCTGGAATGCCGCTATCGCGGCAACCGAACGCGAGTATGATGAGGCGACCGCGTTCCGCCATAGGAATGACAAGGGGAGCGGATGCGTCCTGCAGTTTGCGTCCTGCTCCCGCCACCGCAATGCCAGCCGCGCGCAAGGCTTCGAGCGTGTCCTCAAGCCCGTCCGTGCCCCAATCCAGGACATGATTGTTGGCGAGCGTGCATGCTCTGATACCTGCTGCAGCGAGCACGCCGGTGTTGGCGGGATGCATGCTATAGTTGATACCCTTCGGCGCCGGCGTGCCGCGGGCCGTAATCGCCGTCTCGAGATTGACGAGGGAAAGAACAGGACGGCGACGCTCGATTTCGGCCACCGCGTCTCCCCAGATATATGCGTCAGAAGCCGGCCGTGGGATCGGCCCGTTCGCACGCTCTGCAAGGGCGACGTACTCCAAAGCCGACTTTGCATATTTCTCGTGAAGTGTTGGATCTCCGGGGTGGGGCAGAATTTGATCGACGCCGCGACCCGTCATTACGTCACCGGTCAGCAGCAAGATCACGAGCGAATGTGAATGCAGTTCGGTGCTTTCTGTCATGTTCTAACCGTCCTGATCGCTGTACCTTGGGCATTGAGCTTCATGAAGCAGCCGGGCTGCTCTGCTCCCTCGAAGGCCCCGGGTGCGCGCGAGCGGCGGTGCCTTGTCATCATGGCGCGTTCAGAGTTTTCAGGTACGCAATGATCCTCTTGCGCACGGCCGCGTCACCAACAGGTGGAAAGATCATTGTTGTGCTCGGTGAGACCGATGCGGGGTCGGCAATGAAGCGATCGAGTGTTGCCTCGTTCCAGATGAGACCGGTAAGCCCTCCCGAATAGTTGCGATAGCCTGGGTTCTCGCCTCCTCTGGAGTTAAAGATGCCATACATGGTCGGCCCCAGACGATTGTCTCCCTTCTTCGTGGAATGGCAGTTGCGGCAGTGGCTGTTAAACTCGGTCTTACCGATTTCCTCTTGCGACATGGCAGCCGGAACCTGCAACACACAAGAGCCAATCAGAGCAAGAACGGCAATGGCAAGTTGAAACCAGGGCATCGGTTGGCCTCCTCGGAAGATACCGCTCAGTACGTCCCATGAGTGAACGCGGGGAGATGCCGTTAGGCCGCGTTACAGACAGACTCACTACGACAGTTCCCAGCCATATTCGCGCTCGGCCGGAGGACGGCATATTATGACGTTGCACACCAGTTGAGACCGTCGCGCTCATGCAAAATGACAGTGATCAGCAGACCGAGGAGCAGTCTGCTGCGGCAAGATCGCGCTGCCCATCCTGAAGCGTTGACAGGGCGCCATTGACGCGCGAAAAAGATAGTGAGTGATTACTATCTATTTTGGAGCCTGGCTGTGCACGCAAGAACCCTTCCAGCAGAGGAGCGGCGCGCGCGCACCGTCGAGACGGTTGTAACGTTGGCGGGTCGGCAGAACCCCAGCGAGATCACAACGGCGGCCATCGCCGAGCACATGAGCGTAACTCAAGGTGCGCTGTTCCGACATTTTCCGAGCAAAGACGCGATCTGGCAAGCCGTCATGCAGTGGGTTGCCGACCGGCTTCTCGATCGCATCGATCGCGCCTCGGCGGCATCGGCCACACCTGTCGAGGCCCTGCGCGCTATGTTCACGAGCCATCTGGAGTTTGTGATCGAGCATCCCGGTGTGCCGCGCATGATGTTCGGCGAGCTGCAGCACGCCCGTGCAACACCAGCAAAGAAGGTAGCGCGAACCTTGATGCGCAGCTACGCAGAGCGGTTATCGGTCCGCTTGGAGGATGCGAAGACAGCCGGCGCGATTTCTCCTGACACCGACAGTCGCGCTGCGGCAATCCTGTTCATCGGGACCATACAGGGCCTCGTCATGCAATCGATGATCTCGGGTGACTTGAAGTCTGCGCGTGATCATGCCGACGCGGTGTTCTCAATCTATCTGCGCGGTCTGGGGCTGCAGGAGCGGGGGCGGCGACATCCGGGCGCGCGCCGGTCCGGCCGGGCGTGAGGGAAGTAGCGCTAGAGAGAGTCCTGCCCGATCACAGTTCTTTTTGACCAGTTCATTTCGAGGCTGCGGAAAACGGGATTTCAAGGCGATGGCCGATAACAAGACCGAGTCGTTGCGCGGCGTTCGCCGCACCGTGAAGAAATCATGGCTGCGCAAGCCGGTCGTGCGATATGCGCTTGCTGCGCTCTCTGCCGCTGGCGCCATCTGGCTTGCCGTGACGATCGCCACCAACCGCCCGATTGCGGTCGAGGTGGCAGCGCCTGCCGGCAATGTTGCCGTTCGCGTCTTCGGGCTAGGCACGGTCGAAGCGCGTGTGCTGTCGAAGATCGGCTTCGAGGTCGGCGCGACGCTCGCCGAACTCAATGTCGATCACGGCGATCGCGTGACCAAGGGGCAGGTGTTGGCGCGTCTGTCCACCGGCGAGCAGGAGGCGACGGTGGCCAAGGCACGTGCCGCGCTCGCGATCGCTCGGGTCAATATCCAGCGCGCGGCAGCCAACGTTGAGAAGGCCGAGGCTGTCCTTGCGCAGAAGCGGGAGGCCAACAGGCGCAAGCAGGCGTTGGCCGGACGTGACATCGTCTCGCAGCAGGCGGCCGAGGAAGCCCTTCGCGACGAAGCGGTGGCCACGGCCGACGTGTCGGTCGCGAAGAGTGAGGCTGAGAGTGCCAAGGCGCAGCTGATGGATGCCGAGGCCCAGCTTCGCTTCGAGGAAACGATGCTGACCCATCGCACGCTGCGGGCGCCCTATGATGGCTTGATCATCGAGCGGCACAAGGAGGCCGGAACAGTCATAAAGGCCGGCGATCCGATTTTCACGGTGATCGCCAAGGACAGCTACTGGGGCCTTGCCTACGTTGATGAGTCGCGCGCCGGTTTCATCAAGGAGGGCCAGAAGGTCGAAGCCCGGTTGCGGTCGCGCCCGCTGGATAGCTTTACCGGCGAGGTTGTCCGTATCGGGCTCGAAAGTGATCGGGTGAGCGAGGAGCGGCGCGTTTTCGTTCGTGGTGATAATCCGCCCTCGCGCGTTCATCTTGGCGAGCAGGCAGAATTCTGGATCACGGTTGCCAGCCTCGATCAGGCACTGCTGGTGCCGGAAGCCGCGGTTCATGGGTATGATGGTCGACAGGGAACCGTGTGGACGGTCGAGGAGGGTCACCTCAATCGGCGGGTCGTACAGTTCCGCCACCGCACCGAAGATTCCCGGCTCGAGATCATTTCCAAGCTGCCTGAAAAGGTGCAAGTGGTCAGCGCCCTTGGATCGGGCTTCAAGGAGGGTCGATCGGTTCGGGTCAAGGCAGGACAGGCGTCGCCGCCATCTCCGGCTCAGCCGGCCGGGCCAGCCGCGGAGATGGCGAAATGAACCTCGCTTATCGCGACATCCGCCACAATCTGTTCCGGTTCCTGCTGACGTGCGTGGGCCTTGGCCTGCTGCTCGGCGTCGTGCTTGCGATGATCGGAATCTACAAAGGGCTGGTCGTGGATGCCCTGACCATTGCCCGCTCGCCCGCCGTCGATGTCTGGGTTGTCGAAGCCAACACGCGCGGACCCTTCGCAGAAGCGTCTCGCATTCCCGGCGACACGCGCGAGGCCATCGCGCGCATCGGCGGTGTCGCATCCGCGGGCAGCGTCACCTACCAGACCGTCGAAACCGAGCATGCCGGGCAGAAGCTCCGCCTTTACGTTATCGGTTATGAGTTGTCTCGCCCGGGCGGACCACCGGAGATCGTGGCGGGCCGTCATATCGGCCGCGGCCACTATGAGATCGTTGCAGACCGATCGACCGGCCTCGCTCTCGGCGCACGCGTGAGGCTCGGACGCCACATTTTCGAAGTCGTCGGCCTCACGCAGTATCAGGTGGCCTCGGGTGGCGATCCAGCGGTGTTCATGACGCTTGCCGATGCACAGAAGCTGCAGTTCGATCTCGCACCTCCCGCGGCGCGTGTCGAGATAGCGCGCGGGTCGAGCGGCAGCAGCCGCGATACCGTCAATGCTGTGGTCGCCCGCCTGCAGGGCGATGCGTCTGCAGGCGCAGTCGCCGAGGCAATTCGTCGCTGGAAGCATCTGTCGGCCATTACGCAGAATGCGCAGGAACTGATCCTGACGCAATCTCTCGTTGATCGCGCACGTCGCCAGATCGGCCTGTTCACAACGCTGCTGCTGATCGTCTCGGCCGTGATCATCGCGCTCATCATCTATACGATGACCATGGAGAAGCTGAAGCAGATCGCCACGCTGAAGCTGATCGGGGCACCCGATCGCACAATCATCGCCATGATCGTCCAGCAGGCCCTTGCACTCGGACTCATCGGTTTCACGATCGGCGCAACGCTGATAGTAAACATCAAGGATTACTTTCCTCGCCGCGTGGTTCTTGAAGCCGGCAATGTCACAATCCTCGGTCTCATCGTCTTCGCGGTCTGCCTTGTGTCGAGCGGGCTTGGCGTGCGCGCAGCGCTGAAGGTCGATCCGGCTACAGCACTCGGGGGCTGACATGGACGCCGCATCAACCTCTCCGCCACTCGTGCGGGTCGATCGCGTGTCCAAGCATTTTGGCGAGGGCGATGCGCGCGTCGATGCGCTGATTGACGTATCGGTTACGGTCTATCCCGGGCAAGTGGTCGCGCTTCTGGGACCGTCGGGATCGGGCAAGACAACGTTGCTCAACGTCATCGGCTGCATCCTCGATCCTTCCGCCGGAGTCATGGAGCTCGATGGCGAACTGGTGCTCGACGACGGGCAATGGCTGCGAGCAGACCTGCGCCGGCTGAGGCTCGACAAGATCGGCTTCATTTTCCAGTTCCACAACCTCATCCCGTTCCTCGACGTCACCGACAACGTGGCGCTTGTGCTCCAGCTGGCCGGAGTGGACGCGGCGGAGGGCCGCTCCCGCGCGCTGGAGCTGTTGGACTATCTGGAAGTCGCCCATCGCGGTTCTGCAATGCCGGCAAAGCTCTCCGGTGGCGAGGCGCAGCGCGTCGCGATTGCCCGCGCGCTCGCGAACAAGCCGCGGATCATACTGGCCGACGAGCCGACAGCAGCACTCGATTCAAAGCGCGCGGGGATCGTCATGGATCTGTTGCGCAAGGTCGCTGTCGAACAGCAGGCGGCGATCATCGCCGTCACCCACGACGAAAAGATCTTCGACCGCTTCGATCATATCTTCCATCTTCGCGACGGCCGTCTCGACAACGAAAGTTGAGAGCGCAGTTATTCAAGACTGCTTACATGGAGTTTGGATGGCCGCTCCTGTGGAGCCTTTCAGACGCCGGCCCGGCATATCCTCACAGTAGACGGTTCATCCCTGCGTGTGCGGGGAACGCGCCAGCACTGTAATGCCGAGTCCAGCTATATCCTGCTCCTTCCACGGGTCGTGGATAGATCTTCCCAAAACTGGAAGGTCAAGAGCGTTTTTCTGGTTCACGTCTCGACCGACGCATGTTCCCGCGACGGAGATTACGCATGCGTTACGCATCCTTAATGGGACTCGGAGATTTTTTCGCGTCAACATGCACACGTGATCGTTGGTAGCGCCTATATTCGCTCTGTTTGACAATCCGCGTCAGTTATAGGGACCGGTTGCAACCGTGCCTGGACACCGCAATACTTTACGAATTTTTCTAGCACTCATCGCTGCACTCCTGGCGGCATGGCCGGGCACAGCGAACGCGCATATGGGCGTTCGCCATGAAGTTTTGCCAGCTATCAATGCACGACAGATGAGCGCGCGTCTGCTCTTTCCGAGCACGTTTGTGGAGACGACGTCGCTCACCCAAGATGTCCAGGCACTGGCCGTGCCAAAACGCGCAGTTAGCAAAGGGGCGATTGACTTGCGTTCTGGTCAAGTCGTTGTGACGGCGTCGCCCGCAGATACGTCGTCGTGCCATGTCTGCTGCACGGACGACAATTGTGCCGGCTGCGCGGACTGCTGTTGGTCCACTGAATGTATGACGAGTTGCTCAGTTTGTCATAACGGTGTTGCAACGGCTTTTATCGGCATGTCCATGCTTCAGTTGGGTAAGCGGAGCCTTTACCAGCTCGATCATGAACTGGTCGGATTTACACATCCGCCCGAGCCGGAACCGCCGCGCTCGTGAATTTTCACGCGGCGTATTAGCTCTTCTGAAGCAATCCTCATCGAACTCATTTTCTGACTGCAGCAGGCTGTCTCGTTCTTTTCGGTATTCCAACCATACTGCGAGTACGTTGCTATTCAATGGCCAGTCCTGCGCCGTCTCTGCAACTGGAGATACATTATGAACACCACGAAATCACTCGTAACCGCAGCGCTCGTTGCCAGTCTGAGCTTCAGTGCCACGGCCTTAGCCCAACAGGACCACGACGCGCACCATCCAGGTGGCGCGCCCAGTACATCGCAACCTGACCAGCCGATGCCTAAGAAGGAAGACACGAAGCCGTCTGAGATGCCCTCCGGCGGAATGATGGGAGACGGCATGATGGGCAAGGGAATGATGCAAGGCGGAATGATGGGCGGCGGAATGATGGGCGGCGGCATGATGCGCCAAGGCATGATGGGCCCCATGATGCAAGGCGGCATGATGGGGCGCGATTGCCCGATGATGGGCATGGCCATGGGTGAAGGTGGCGGTTCCACTCATGCTGCCGGACGCATCGCATTTCTCAAGGCTGAACTCGGTATTACCGAAAAGCAGACAGCGGCCTTCGAAGCCTACGCTGAAGCGCTGAAGAAGAACATGGAAAGCATGAAGGCTATGCGAGCCGGCATGATGTCGAACATGAAATCTGGCGCGGCTGGCGAACGTCTCGATGGGCGTATCAAGGCAATGGAAGGGCGCCTCGCGAGCCTCAAAGAGGTAAAGCCTGCTCTCGACACGTTCTACGCAACATTGAGCGATGAGCAGAAGAAGAAGGCAGACGAAATGCTCGCAGGCATGGGTTGCATGATGTAACCCGCCGCGCACTGAGCGGGACCGCGAAATCTTCATCCGAATTTGTGTGTCCCGCTCACCAAGCCCGTTTTGGGAACCTTTGCTCGAACAATCGCAAATCGGCACGCTTGGCGGACAACTGAAGATCGTCGTTGAGAGTATGAGGAATGGCCGCTGTACCGTCGCCGGCCGACTCGGCGCAAAAAGTTCCGACACTATGCGGCCTGAGCGCAACAACCTGGTGCAGCGGGCGGCATTCCGGTTCTTGTCACTTGTGTGCCGGCGCGGGCTTCTCTTAAATTGATAAATTGACACAGATTCGAGTCATGATGATTTCGGCCGACGAATACTTATTCGGCAATGGGGATCATAATTGTACGAGATGATTGGACGCGCTTACAGCCTTGCCTCGACCTTGCTCGTCGCCTTTTTCATTCTGGCGATGACGGGAGCCTACGTTTCGCAGGCGAGCGCTCATTCCGGTCATCACCACCCAGCAATTGCGAAAGATTCCATTCAGCGGTCGGATGCGGCACGAAACCCGCATCGTTTGCCGGAAACAGGCAGCCTTTTGAATGCCGGGCGAGCGTCGGTATACGTTGAAGATCTATCGAGCATCGAGAGTTGCCAGGGTCTTAGGTGTCCGGCAGGCAGTGTTCATCTGTGCGCGGGCGGTTGCTGCTGTTCATCCGTTTGTCAAGGCGGCACGGCCTTGCTCAGCCCGGCACTTGGATCCACCGCGCCGACCGCATTTGACAAAAGTGGCGCTTGGCCGGTCGAGATTGATAGGCCACTGAGCGTGGTGTTCCGGTTGGATCGTCCCCCCAAGGTGTGAGGCCTCATTCCCCATTTCCTCAAACGGATTTGCGGTCGAGGAATGTGCGCTTCGCGACGTAATTATCTGCAACCTGGGCGTTACGCGTCAGTTGCGGGGTACCTTTTGTAACAGGTGCTTCGCTTGAGCGCCTCTATCGAATTTGTCGGAAAGGTTTGTGCCATGAGGACCCGATTTCTGGGTGTGGTGCTTTGCACCGCATTCCTATTGTCGGCATGCAGGGAAACGCTGGAACCGATTGGAGCTGGCCCTGACCCGACCGATGCCTTCGTGCCGGTTCGAGAACGCGGCTACACATCGGTCACGGGCGATGCCCGCAGCTACACGATCGTGACACCCCGGCCATGGGGCGAGAGCAACGAAGAGGTTGCGCCGAAATCGAAATGACAGCACGCGCCGTAGTGATGGGGGGCGTCTTGGCGGGTGGCTGATTGGGGGATGCGATGCAAAACGGAAATGTGGCCGCGACCAGGGGGGCGCGCTTGGCTAAGAAGGTCCGCACGGTAATGATTATTGCTCTCATGGCTGGCTTTGGCGGCTGCGCGCGTTTTTCACCTGATCAAGGCATGGGCGCGGTGCAGCATATGGCGACGGCCTCGCTCGGCAAGGACGTCGTCAAAATTCGCAACGACGAGGACGCCGAGGATGTTCGTGCGCGCGTCAAGGCGCTGCTGAGAAAGCCGCTGACAGCAAATGCTGCAGTCCAGATCGCTCTCATCAACAACAGAGGCTTGCAGGCAGCCCTCTACGAACTCGGTGTATCCGAAGCGCAGATGGTTGAGGCATCGCTTCCACCGAGCCCCACTCTGTCGCTCTCGCGCATGGTTGTCCCGGGAGCCGTACTTGAGATCGAGCGGCAAATTCTGCAAAACATCCTCGGGCTTCTCACATTACCGCGGCGCCGCGAGATCGCCGAGGATCGCTTCGAGCAGGCCAAGCTTCGGGCCGCGGAGGCCGTCCTCCGTCTCGCCGCGGACACGCGACGCGCTTACTACAATGCTGTGGCCGCCGGTCAGATCGTAATCTTCCTCAAGCGCGCGCAGCTTGCGGCCGAATCCCTCTCGGATCTCGCCAAGCAGCTCGGCGAGAGCGGTGCCATGGGCAAGCTAAGCCAGGCGCGCCAGCACGCATTCTATGTGGAGGTAACGCGCCAGGTCGCCGTCGCTCGCCTGAAACATCGCAGCGAGAGGGATCGCCTCGCGCGGCTGATGGGGCTCTGGGGCTCTGATCTCGCCTTCAAGCTGCCCGATGCCCTGCCCAACATGCCCCGCCACCCGCGGCGGCTTGAAGCCGTCGAGAAAGATGCGGTGGCCAGCCGGATCGACCTGCGGATCGCGCGCGCAGAGCTGGAGATCCTCGCGAAGTCCTATGGGCTGGCGCGCGCGACACGGTTCATTAACGTCCTTGAGCTCAGGGGCATCTCGAAGACCGAGTGGCGCCGCATCATCGAAACCGACTACGAGCTCACGGGCGGCGCTCCGCCGACACTGATCAAGACATCGACACCCGCGACCGAAAAGGAGAGCTGGCGTGGCGTCGAACTCGAGTTTCAGATTCCGATCTACGATTTCGGCGAGGCGCGCACGCGCGGTGCGCGTGAATCCTATCTCATGGCCGCAAATAAACTCGCCGACCTTGCGATCAACGTTCGAGGCCAGGCACGCGAAGCCTATCAAGGCTATCGCGGCGCCTACGATATCGCCGGTATCTATTCCAGTAAGCTCTTGCCGCTGCGTAACCTGATCTCGGAGGAGATGCTGCTGCAGTATAATGGCATGTTGGCTGATCTGTTCGAACTGATCCAGGATTCGCGTGCGCGCATACAGAGTAACGTCGAGGCCATAGGCGCCGAACGCGATTTCTGGATCGCGGCGGTTGATCTCGATGCCGCAATTCTGGGAGGCGGTGGTGCACCGGTAGACGTCGGCAGCGCTGCGGCGAGCGGTATGGCCGCCGACGGCGGCGCGGGTCACTAGCCATAAAACCCAAGACCAAGCCGTCCGAAGCAATGATGACACGCAAGGAGTAGAAAGATGGAACTTTCGCGCCGGCGATTCATTGAAGGAACAGGTGTCCTCGCCACAGCCGTCGCGGCCACCGCGGTAAGCGGGCGTGCGGCCCATGCGGCATTGCCCGAGGCGCCGATTCAGAAGTCGCCATCCATGCAGCCGCCGTTCATTCCGAATGGTGGCCCGGATTACAACCCCGTCGTCACACTCAACGGCTGGACGCTGCCGTGGCGCATGAAGGATGGATGGAAGGAGTTTCATTTGGTGGCTGAGCCCGTGGAGCGCGAGATGGCGCCGGGCATGAAGGCTTATTTGTGGGGCTACAACGGCCAGTCGCCTGGCCCGACAATCGAGGTCGTCGAGGGCGACAAGGTGCGTATCTTCGTTACGAACAAGCTGCCTGAGCACACGACGATTCACTGGCACGGCCAAATCGTTCCGAGCGGCATGGATGGTGTTGGCGGCTTGACGCAACCTCACATCAAGCCCGGTCAGACATTCGTCTACGAGTTCGTGCTGACCAAGAGCGGCACGTTCATGTACCACCCGCACGCTGACGAAATGGTGCAAATGGCCATGGGTATGATGGGATTCTTCGTCGTACATCCGAAGGACCCGAAGTTCATGCGGGTTGATCGCGACTTCTGCTTCCTAATGAATGCATTCGACATTGAGCCCGGCACTTATTTGCCCAAGATCAGCACCATGACGGATTTCAACCTGTGGTGCTGGAACAGCCGAGTGTTCCCCGGGATCGATCATTTGGTGATCGGTAAGGGCGACCGGGCGCGCATCCGGTTCGGCAACCTCACCATGACCAATCATCCCATCCACATGCACGGCTACGACTTCGAGGTGACCTGCACGGACGGGGGCTGGGTGAAGCCCGAAGCGCGCTGGCCGGAAGTGACCGTCGATTGCGCGGTCGGGCAGATGCGCGCTTTTGAGTTCGATGCCGTCCACGAAGGCGACTGGGCGATCCACTGCCACAAATCGCATCACACGATGAATGCCATGGGGCACGACGTGAAGACGTACATCGGCGTCGACAAAAAGGACGTGGCACGAAAGATCCGCACGCTGGTCGACGGCTATATGCCGATGGGAACAGCGGGAATGGCCGACATGGGTGAAATGGAGATGCCACTTCCCGACAATACGCTGCCCATGATGACCGGTTTTGGTCAGTTCGGACCGATCGAAATGGGCGGCATGTTTTCGGTAGTAAAGGTGCGCGAAGGTCTCGATCGCAACGACTACAAGGATCCCGGCTGGTTCAAGTTCCCCGAGGGCACGGTCGCCTACGCATGGAAGGGACCAAAAATGACCGAAGCAATGCGTGTACCCCAGGAGACGAGCGGGGCGCCCACAGTGATTGAGGGGCGCGCTGTCAAGCCGAAACACGGCGGCGGACACTCTGGTCACTAAGACTCTACGAATGAAGAAACGCGAGCGGATTGGATGTCGGGTTCATTGCTGGTTCAGCCGCCAAATGCCTTCCTGGTTGTGGACTGCGCCCGCGAACGTGATCGTGAGCGGCAACATGGAGCAAAGTTATGAATAAGACGTCGCTGATGATCTCTTGGCTTGGCGGTGCGCTGCTCCTCGGCAGCCAGGCAATGCTCGGGAGCGCATATGCCGGACCTGGCAATCACGACCATTCGCCCCATCATCATGCTGACGAGCGAGCCTTTGGACAACCGGGCGACCCACAAAAGCCAGCGCGTACAATCTCAATCATAATGAAGGAAGGCGATGGGACCATGGCATTCGTGCCAAACCTCATTGAAGTAAAGAAGGGCGAACAAATCCGCTTCAAGCTCCGCAACAATGGCGCGCTCGAGCATGAAATTGTCGTTGCCACGCGGGAAGAAAACTTGGCGCATGCAAAGGAGATGGCCAAGAATCCAGGCATGGAACACGATGACCCCAACGCGAGACGACTGAATCCCGCTGAGGAAGGCGAGATCCTGTGGCGCTTCACCAAAGCCGGTCGATTTGACATGTCGTGCCTTATCCCCGGCCATCTGGAGGCTGGGATGACCGGAACGATTATCGTCAAGTAGCTGCATACCGAAATGGTTCGGAGCGCCATCACCGTTCCGCACACAACGCACGCCGGCAGCCGTCGCCCGAAGCATGCATCCGTGATCGCTGCGGCCGAGCGCGCAGGCGGCACATCCAATGACCCATCATTTGGAACCTGCTGAGCGCGCCGAGCCGAGAAGAAGATCAGATTGAAGATCGGGTTGTCCGTACGCGCCGGCCGTGCGGGAACGATTATTGGCAAGCCGGCCTGGTACGTTGAAGGAGTTATGAAATGAGAAGACTGGCACTGGCAAGCATCGGCGCCGTTGCAGCCATCGCTCTGCCGACACTGGCTTTGGCCGAGATGGTTTCCGGCGAGGTCAAAAAGGTCGACGAGTCTGCGCAAAAGATCACGATCAAGCACGGACCGATCAAGTCGCTCGACATGGATATGGACATGACAATGGTGTTCAAGGCCGCTGATCCAGACCTGCTCAAGGCTGCTAAGCCTGGCGACAAAATCATGTTCGAAGCCGAGCGCGTTAACGGCCAGTTCACGGTAACAAAGATCGAGAAGGCGAAATAAACGCCTGTCATATCCATAAAAACGGGAGCTGAGATCATGACCATCATCAAGCCAACCGAATTGACGCGTCGATCCATCCTCGTTCTCGCAGGCTTAACCGGGATCGTCAGCGTCACTTCCGTAGCAGTCGTGCAGGCGCAAGAAATGCCAAGTGTTGACGTCTTCCGCCATCCGAGCTGCGATTGCTGTGGCCGCTGGGTTGAACACCTGCGCCAAAACGGTTTTGCCGTGAAGGTTGCCGAAGCCACCGACATGCAGAGCATCAAGAGAGCAGCCGGCGTTCCGCCTGAACTTGCCGCATGCCATACCGCAAAGGTTGACGGCTATGTCATCGAAGGGCACGTTCCCGCCTCTGCCATGAAGCGTCTCCTTGCGGAACGGCCGCAAGGTCGTGGTCTCGCCGTTCCGGGTATGCCTGAGGGATCGCCGGGCATGGAGGGCGCGGCACCTGTTGTCTACGACGTCATTCTCTTCGATAGCGGAATTTCAACGGTCTATGGCCGTTACAAAGGAGAAAAAGCTGCCTTGGAATCGGACCGCTGAGGAGATGCGCCAGATTGCGTTCATGTTTGGCGGAAAGATGCATACGATCCAGTACCTTGTTTCGAGCATATTTTTCATGCTGAACCGCTGCACACTTCAGCGAAATATGCGCTACGTCCAACGACCTTCCCGATGTCATCGCGAACGAGAGCAACGTCGTTGGTGCAGCGCGAATGCACGCATGGGTTATTGCCATCGCTACCTCATTGCACACGGATGACACCCATCATGCCGGCGGCCTGGTGCTCCAGTATGTGGCAGTGGAACATCCAATCACCGGGATTGTCGGCGACGAAGGCTATCTCGACCCGCTCGCGGGGGGACATGAGCACCGTATCCTGCCACTCGCGATGCGTGGTCTTGACCTTATTCCGGGAGATCACGCGGAATGAATGGCCGTGCAGGTGGATCGGGTGTGGCCATGCCGTCATGTTCGTCATGGCCAGAACATGCGTGCGGCCACGCGCTAGCGTCAACATGGGCTTCATGACGTGACCTTCGGCGGCGACGCCGTTAATGCGCCAGATGCGACCCGAGTGCATCATGCCCATCATGGAGCCCATCCCTCTGCCCGTGTCCGTTCCTCCATCCGTGCCGCCGCCCATCTCGCGCTCGATCATCATGCCCATCATGCCGCCCTGAAACGCGACCTCATGCCGGAGGGCATTGGTAAGATCGGGCTCCGGCATGGTGTTGGCGGGCAGTGCGAATGGCGCGTCGAGCCGTGACTCGCGCAGCGCCGTGCCGTCATAAACGAGATCCACGAGCCGATAGGCCTGCCGGCGATAAAAGCTGTCGATGACGGTAAAGCGCTCACCGGGTTTGCCGAGCATATCGATCACCAGGTCGGCGCGCATGGCGGGGCCGAGTTCAAGGCGATTTTGCAGCGGGTGCGGATCGACAGGTTGGCCGTCATAGGCGATTACGATTGGCTCGTGGCCGGCGAACTCAAGGCCGAAGATGCGGGCGTTGGCGGCATTGATCAGGCGCAGCCGGATTCGCTCGCCATGCCTGACGCTGAAGGCATCGGGTACGCGGCCATTGATCGTCACCGTATTGCCGATACGGCCGGCATGGCTGGCATCCATCGTGTTGCCGAAGCCGTCGTCGATCTGCGCGCTCTTGGTGAGACGCCAATCGTCAAGCACCCAGGTCACGTCGCGGTCGACCTTGATGGGTTCGGCTTCCTCGATGATCAACGGACCATAAAGGCCGCGTCCCACCTGCTCGGAGGAGAGCATGTGCGGGTGGTACCAGTAGGTGCCGGCATCAGGCAGGTCGAACGAGTAGAGGAAGGCCTCGCCGGGTCCGATCGGCTTCTGGGTGAGGTGGGGCACGCCGTCCATGGCGTTGGGCAGGCGGATGCCATGCCAATGCACCGTCGTCTCCTGCGACAGGCGGTTCTCCACCTCGATTGTCAGGCGGTCGCCTTGCCTGAAGCGCAGTTCCGGTCCCGGAACTATGCCATTGTACGACCACACGCGCGTTTTGGGATATGGGTCGCCAACGAGCCCGGCATAAGCTTCAGCAGGCACGAGACGTCGTTTCGTTGTGCCGGCAGTCGCGCGCGCCGCCAGCACGCTTGCGGCCAGTGTGCCAGTTGCTCCTACCAGGAATGCTCGCCGATCGATCGAGGTGTGCAATTCTCGCCTCATGACGCCAACCTTCCATTTCTTGAATAAGGCTGCGGGGCACTGGCATTGCATCCTCGCGGATGTCCCGCGATAGCCCAGGCCTACCTGAAGCTGCACCCGGTGTTTTGCCAGATTGATGCGCTGTCAGCGCATTGCACTGCAAACTCGCAGTCCCAGCATATACCCGGCTTTGAGGTCGGAGTATGCCGACGCACCTCTGGCGGATATCGTCGGTCAGCCGTGCAGAACGTTCGCCTTTGAACTCCGTTTATCGGCGTGCAGCTTACACATTTTATCTGCATCGGGCGCGCCAAGCCTTGCAGTAACGCCACCACGGAGACATGTTAAGTCTGCTCCGTCTCGGACATGGAAAACGCCACGAATAGATCGGGCCAGCCAGTTGGAGAAGCGGCATGTCACAAGAAATGATCTTGATGTCGCATCCTGCAGCCGGTGTACTCGCCATTATTGCGGCAGTTTGGGTGCTTGCTGAAACGCTCAACGTCTCCGAAGCCAACGTGGCTCGCATCCGCATTGCCAGCTTGGTGTCGGCAGTCATGACGTGGGCTTCCTACATCGTCGGGGGTTACTGGTACGTCCTTTACTACGCCCCAGACAAGGCATTGATAAAAGCGGGGCCATGGCCTTTCGCGCATAGCTTCTTCATGGAGACCAAGGAACACGTATTTCTATCGCTGTTGCTGATCGCCACGTATCTGCCTATCGCCGCCTTCGGAAACCTCGTCTCAAGCAGGGGCGCGCGACAGCTCGTGATGTGGTCTGCCGCCCTCATCATGCTTCTCGGGCTGGGTATGGAAAGGTGCCGGCGCCTTCATTGCCATGGGCGCCAAGGTTGCACTCATCGCCAAATAAGTGCGGTTCCGATCTTGAAATGGAGACCGACATGAACTCGCCAATGGATCGTCGAGCCTCAGGCGACTTTGCGGCATACGATGTCGATGTTGGTATCGGACGCTATGCAGCCAGTTTTGGTATCGCTTTGGGAATAACGAGCCTGGTCAATGCGCTCCTGGTGGTCCTCAAGGAAACGTACCAAACGACCGTCTTGGCCGCGATGACGGCCGCCACCGGGCATCATTGGGTTAGTCAGGGCGTCATCGACCTTGCCGTATTTCTGGTCCTCGGCCTCGCTCTCGGCCGGACGAGTGATCGCTGGAACATGGCCACGGCGTGATCCTGGCGTGGCTGCTGGGCGGCACGGTCATCGGCTCGGCCGTGATTGCCGGCTTCTTCGTCCAGTAGCGCAAAGATCGCTCACCAACAGAGCAGCGACTAGAGCAGGTCAGGTTTTGATTGAATCACGTCTGGCCGTTTTGGCCTGCTCTATCTCTTTGTTTGAGAGCCTCAATCACGACCACGACGGAAGCAGTCGTGCTTGCGTCGAAGCAGTGATCAGGCTCGCTTTGCGTCACTTTCATCATGCGCGTCGATCAGCCCCTGCCAGAGCTCGGTGAATAGTTCCTTGGTTATCGTGTTCGGCTTGCCGAAGGCGTAATAGTCGATCGTGACCGGTTGATCGTGGTTCACAATCGGAATGGCAACGCGCCCATCGAGGTCGGACTTGACCTTCGACGCCGGCAAGATCCCTGATCCAAGTCCTAGTGCCGCCCATTCCCCGACCACGCGATAGCTGCTTGCTTCTCCCGGATATCGGTGTAGCGTTATGTTTTCATCGTTGAAGTGTCGTTTGGTGACGCGCGTAAGACCGCACGCGTCAGGCACCAGGACGAATTCCTCGCCGGCAAGTTCAGCGAGGGCGACCTCTTTTCGCGCGTGCCAATGCGCCTCGTTCGACTGGTTGGGAACGAACAAAAGTGGATCTCTCTGGATGAGGGTATAGACGCAGTCGGCCAGGTCCGGTGATTTTAGGTCGACGGGCGCGACGACAAGATCAATCTGCTGATTACGGAGCAACTTGCACAGATCGTCGAGGTTCTCCTCGCGATAGACCATCGTAACCTCGGGATGAAGGCTACTGAAATACTGCAGGACTCCCATCGTCTGTTCGATTCCAACAACGGGAGAGAAACCGATCTTGATCGTGCCGGTCGTGCCTCTGCCGTGGCGCTCGGCGCACTCGCTGATACGAGAGACCGCCGTCAAGACCTCACGGACCACCGGCAATATCGTTTCTCCGAACGCCGTCAGCCGCACAGAACGGGTCGTGCGGTTGAAGATCTTATGACCTAGCTCAGCCTCCAGTTGGGCAATTGCGTTGGAAAGTGTCGGTTGCGTGCTGGCGCACCGCGCCGCTGCAGCGACGAACGACCCTTCCTCCTGGACTGCAGCGACATATTTGAGCTGTTGTAGGTTCATGGTGAGGCTCCGGACATATTCAATTTTTCTCAGCTTGGGCCAGCAGAGAGGATCAGATCCTGACAGGCGCACCATCCTAACTCACTGAGTTCGCTATAAGCCAATTTATTGGCAAAATCTATCTATAGTATTTGGAAATATAATTTCACCTGTGCGGCCCATCCACGTAGCATCTTAGACGATTTGGCCTCGAACAAGCAGGTGTCCGACCTGCAACCATAAGAAGGCCTGACAAGAGGAGGAAATCGCGATGAAATCATTGATTATGAGTGCCTGTGCCGTGGCATTGCTCCTAGGCGGCGGGATTCACACCGCAAATGCGGACGAGACGTGCAATTCGCCGTTTACTGCAGCCCTCATCAAGGGCCAGGAAGAGTACCTTCACGTGTGGACGTTGGGCATGAAGGGTGTCGGTGACGAGTCCGATAAGCTCGTCACGATCGACGTCGTTCCTGGCTCTCCCACCTATGGCAAGGTCGTGGACTCACTTTCCGTCGGCGGCAGAGGCGAAGCGCACCATATGGGGTTTTCGGACGATCGTCGATACTTGTGGGCCGGTCGGCTTGATGACAACAAGATTTTCATTTTCGACATTCAGGATCCGGCCAAGCCGAAGCTGCACAAGACGATCTCCGATCTTGCGGACAAGACCGACTTCGTCGGACCGCATACGTTTTATGCCATGCCGGGCCGGATGGTTGTGCAGGCGCTGTCGAACGCAAAGGACCATACCGGTGCGACCGGTTTGATCGTGTACTCCAACAATGGCGACATGGTCTCGACGCACCCCATGCCGGGAGCCGAGATGAACGGCGATGCGTACGGCTATGACATCGGCATCAACCCGGGCCAGAACGTGATGCTGACCTCCAGCTTCACCGGTTGGACAAACTACATGATGGACCTGGGCACGCTGGTCAAAGACGCCGAGGCGATGAAGAATTTCGGAAACACGATGGCTGTCTGGGACGTCAAGTCGATGAAGCCCATCAAGGTGCTGTCTGTGCCGGGAGCGCCTCTCGAAATTCGCTGGTCATTGAAGCCGGGCGACGATTGGGCGTTAACGGCAACGGCGTTGACGTCGAAGCTCTGGCTCGTCCGCAAGGATGACAAGGGCGAATGGCAGGCAAAGGATGTTGCAACCGTGGGCGATCCGTCGAAAATTCCGCTGCCCGTCGACATCTCGATCGCAGCAGACGGCAAGCACCTGTGGGTCAACACGTTCATGGACGGCACCACGCGCCTATTTGATATTTCGAACGTCGAAGCGCCCAAGGAGGTCTACTCCAAGAAGATCGGCAACCAGGTCAACATGGTTTCGCAAAGCTGGGACGGCAAGCGCGTCTATTTCACGACCTCGCTGCTGGCCAACTGGGACAAGAAGGGTGATGAAAACGATCAGTTCCTGAAGGTCTATGATTGGGATGGCAAAGAGCTCAAGGAGCGCTTCTCGGTCGACTTCATCGCGGAAAAGCTGGGTCGCGCACATCACATGAAGTTCTCTGCCCGTCCTAACTCCAAGGCCATAGGGTCGACGATGGATGTCTACCGGTCGTTGCTGAACTAGAGCCTGATCGGCTTCGATGGAAGCACGACTGCTTCCATCGAAGCTGGAATTGAGGCTCTCAAAATAAAGAGATGGAGCAGGCGACAACGGCCTGACGTGCTTCAATCAAAGCCTGACTTGCTCTAGCGCGCTAACTCTTAACTACTCAAGGTGACATGGCTTCCTCCTGTCTCTTGAAGCTCAGCCGCGTTCTCGCCATCGCCACCATAATGGGCCTCCCGTCTGCGGTGGTGGCAAACGAGAGCGCGGCTGATGTTTCGCCATTTCCACGCCCCGGAACCTATGAACTCGCGCGCATCTTCAAGGCGCCGGACAACTGGGTGCTGGAAGAATCGTCGTGGTGGCCGCATCGCCTATCGAGCTATACGAGCGGCAAGATCACGCTATTGAGTTTCTTTTACTCGACGTGCCGTGATCCCGAGGGCTGCCCTGCGCTATGGTCGATGTTCGAGTCGGTCCACGATCTGGTCAACAAGGACGCCAAGCTGCACGGCAAGGTGCGCTTGGTTCTGATAAGTCTGGATCCGCGTGTCGACACACCACGCAACCTTCAGGTCTTCGCCACGGCGCGCCGGGATACGCAGCGCACCGCGCCATGGCATTTTCTCACCACATGGTCAGACTGGTTCCTGGGATCGATCCTGGACGGTTTCGGTCAGGCGGCGGCGCGGGATTTGGACGCGAACGGCAACCCTGTCACCACCATTAGCCACCAGGTGAAGTTCTATCTGATGGATCGGTCATCATGGGTGCGAGAAATCTATTCTTCTGCATTTGTGACACCTGAGATCATCGCGAATGATATCCGGACGTTGTTGCTCGAAGCAGAAGCGCGCCCTCCACCTGACAGTCGGACAAAATGAGGTAAATGCCGTGAACGCCAAAGCGCATGCCTTTTTACTGATCGTTCTGATCGCTGGGTCCATCTTTTCTGGCAAGCTCGCTGTGTCCGCGGACAATGCCGAGCATAACGAGCGCATCGAACTCGTGGCGCCACTCGGCCTGCCGTCGATTCCCGCAAAATATGCGCGTGTGTCAGCAGCCAAGGTAGAGCTCGGTCGCAAACTGTTTTTCGATCGCCGGCTCTCGTTCAATAACACCCTTTCGTGCGCTATGTGTCACTTGGTAGACGATGCGTTCGCCTCTACGCAGTCAAGAAGGGCCATCGGCATGGAGGGGCGTACACTTCGACGTAATGCACCCTCATTGCTCAACGTCGTCTACCAGCGCTCGTTCTTCCATGACGGACGCGAGACCCATCTGGATCTGCAAGTGTGGATGCCTTTCCTCGCCGCCGACGAAATGGCCAATCCATCCATGGGCTATGTGCTCGATCGCATTGGTGAGCTCGACGATTACGCGCAGCGTTTCGAGCGCATCTACCCCGACCAGGGAATCTCGATTCTGTCGGTCGCCGATGCGATTGCGACATATGAGGCAACGCTTGTGTCGGGCAATTCGCGATTCGACCGCTGGTACTTCGGTAAGGAGAAAGATGCGCTGACCGAATCGGAAAAGTCCGGCTTCCAGATCTTTACCGGAAAGGGTGGGTGCAGCTCCTGCCATACGATCGATGGTGACACGGCACTGTTTACCGACCATCAGTTCCACAACACGGGAATTGGGTACCGCGCCTCGATGCATTCGGACCAAATGTATGTCATTCCGCTCGCTCCTGGTGTCGAGACCAGGATGTCGCTGCAGACAATCGACACGTTTGGCGAGAAGCTTCAAAACGACGTCGGCCGTTTTGAGGTGACGCATGTCGAAAGTGACCGTTGGGCCTACAAGACGCCGAGCCTGCGCAACGTCTCGCGCACGCGTCCCTATATGCACGACGGATCGATTGCCACTCTTGAAGATGTGGTCGAATATTACGGCACTGGCACGGCGGGCCGGAACGTTGGCAGTGGCGCCCTCACGCATATCGATTTGTCCGCCGATGAGAAGGCCGATCTCGTCGCCTTCTTGAAGTCGTTGGATGGGGACGACCGCGCACGCCCCTGAATTGCGCTGAGCATGTTGAGCTGGAAGCGTGCCGCGATTCAGCGTGAAAAACATGCTCGAAACAAGGTGCTGGATCGCGTTCATGTTCCCATCAAACACGAACGCGATCTGATGCGCCGATACAATAATGATCCACTCTCCTGAAGCTTCTTGCTGCGCGCGACGTGCAATGATTCGATTTGCCTGCGCGCATGCGTCGTCGACCAAGAACCATTAAAAAAATGAGCGAATGAATGGGTGTAATATATTTGCATCATTTATGTCACATATAGCAAAATGCCGCTTCAATTATTGTCGATTGAAATTTGTGTTTCAGTCAGGGCACAGGTGGAAATATTCATCCTCAAATTCAGTGAATTCGTATTGCTGCATGCGGGGACGCAGTCGCATAGATGATATGTTTTTCTCACACTAAAGGCCGTTCGGTAATTTTTTGTTTGGAGCGTTCGGAGGTCGTGCGGCTGAGCTTCAAGGGATGGCCAATAGGTTTGCTGTTTGGGTAACGGGTTCGACCTGACAGCACAAGAAAGGGAAATAGGGACAATGAAAAAGCTTTGCCTTTGTGCGGCAGCGATCGGGGGGATTGTCGGCGTGGCAGTGGCCGGCACCGCAGCCAATGCGGCGGATCTTGGCGGCAACTGTTGTGCGGATCTGGAGGAACGCGTCGCGGAACTTGAGGCGACAACAGCACGTAAGGGAAACCGCAAGGTGTCGCTCGCCATCACGGGTTGGGTGGCCGAGCAGGTGATGTGGTACGATAACAACGCGACAAGCAACACCTATGTAACGGGTGTGGGATCGACGCTGAGTTCTCATTTCAAGCTGACCGGCGCGGCAACGATCAACCCAGAATGGTCCGCTGGATATGTGGTGCAGGTCGAGGTGAACTCGTCGGATCCATTGACGGCCGGCAACTCGCGGTTTGGCGATGACGGCCCGTCTGCACTGCGTATCGTCAATGCGAATGGCGCCTTGGCCAGCGGCACCGTCGATTTGCTCTACTCGTTCTGGTTCTTGAAGAGCACTCGGCTTGGTCAGGTCAGCGTCGGTCTGATTCCGCAGGCATCGCAACATGCCGCTGCACTTGTCGACGGGTCGGGATCGCTCGTGATGGCGAACTGGGTGCCGCTTGATGGCATGGCAATCAACCTGTCGCAGAGCGGAACACAGCTCATGTTGCCGAACGGGACGGGATTCCCGACCGGCGCCCTGATGTGGTGCGGGTCGACGGCGCTGCCGGTCGCGGGTGACTGCGATGGCATTCCAACAAATGCAGTTCGTTACGATTCACCGACGTTTGGCGGGTTCTCCCTGTCAGCCAGTTGGGGAGAGGACGATTTCTGGGATGTAGCGCTGCGCTATGCTGGCGAGTTCAACGGGATCAAGTTTGCTGCCGCAGCCGCCTATTCGCATCACGGCGATGAAACCCAGTTCCTGGGGTTCGATATCGTTACCGGGTTGACCGATTACCATGCAGTGCGTCTCGATTCGGACTATTTCCAGATCGGCGCTTTTGTCCATCACGTCTCGTCGGGTCTCTTCCTTTACGGTGCATATGGCATCGAGGATAACAACAATATCTATGATCCGGCGGTAGGTGTCGCTATCACCGCCAATCAGCCAAGCGGCGACAACTGGTATGTCAAGGCTGGCCTCCGGCGGAAATGGACGCCCCTTGGACACACAGTGCTTTACGGTGAGTATGGCATGCGTAACGACATGTATCATCCCGCACTGACCGCGTTCGGTGTGAGCGGAAGCGAGCTCAGACAGTGGGGAATTGGCGCCGTTCAAGAAATCGATGCAGCGGCGATGTCGCTATGGTTGAATTACAAGAACTACGATCCGAGCATGTCGGGGCCTGGCGTTGCCGGTGCATTTGACGATCTCGACGACATCCACATTGTAACATTCGGCGGCCTGATCGCGTTCTAATAACGGCCCTCCGCAAATGGTCATCCTCGTTTGCAGGGAAGCTGTATGGTTGGAATGGCACGTCTGCCCCCCCTAAAGGGCTAGCGTTGACCCAGGCCTTACCATTCCAACTTTGACTGAGGGAGCAAGGTTCAGCCTTGCTCCCTCATTTTCTTTGTGGATTGCCCTTTTCGGCAAGATTAGCGGCGCAAGTCACATTGGACTTATTGCGTTGCTCTCGTATTTGACCGTGGTATGCTTCGCAGTGCAGAGTAGGTGCGAGAAACTTAGCAATTCGATAGCCTTATATAGTTCATTGCAATGGGTATATAGGTTATAAGAATGAGTGTATCGACTGTTCTACTTGGTCTGGCGGACATCGGCTTTTGGCCGGCCTTTGGTGCGGCGCTCGTTGCGCTAGCGGCGGGAGCGATAGTTTATGTTGCACGCCTGAATGCAAGTCTTCGGCACTCCAAGATGGTTCTGGAAAAGGAAGTTGCCGAACGACAGGCTGCCGAGGTATTGCTCGCGCAAAATGAAAAACGGCTTCGTCAAATCATTGAAACAGAACCAGAGTGCGTCAAAGTTCATTCCAGGGACGGCACGATTCTGGAGATGAATCCTGCGGGAATGCGTCTGGTTGAGGCTGAACAGCCGTCCGACGTGATTGGCACTTCGATCTATTCGTTCGTCGCACCGGATTTCGTAGCGGACTACAGGGCGCTTGCGAAAAGGGTGTTCGCCGGCGCGGTGGAAAAGCTCGAGTTCGAAATCATCTCGTTGAAAAATCGGCGACTGTGGATGGAGACACACGCTGCCCCGCTGACCGACGCGAACGGGAATGTCACAGCGATCCTCGCCATCACGCGAAATATCAGCGCGCAAAAGCTTTATGAACAGCACATGCGGCGCGAGTACCGCGAGCTTGCCCATGCCTCACGACTGGACACCATGGGCCAGTTTGCGACGATGCTTGCGCACGAGTTGAACCAGCCGCTCACGGCAATCGCCAACTACTCGAAGGGCGCACTGTTGCGATTGCGGAGCAATCCGGAACGCGCGGAAGTCTTTGCCGCCATGGAGCATGTTTGCGGGCAGGCTGAGCGGGCCGCCAATATTATTCGCAGTCTGAGGGGGTTTATCTCCAAGGCGGACGAAGAGTTATCGTACTTATCGATGAACGAGGTCGTCGAACAGGCGCTCTGCATCGCGCGAATCGAGGCGCAGGCGCAGAATGTCGTCATTGAATGCGAGTTTGCCGATGGCTTGCCGAGCGTTTTCGGCGAACGCACGCAGTTGCAGCAGGTCGTGCTCAACATCGTACGCAACGGGCTCGAAGCGATGGAGCAGGTTCCGGCAAGCGGACGGCGCATGAGGGTCATCACAAGCAAGGCTTCGAATGGCATGGCCAGGGTGCGCATTGATGACACGGGGCCGGGTCTGTCGCAGATCGATCTTGACAACCTGTTCACTCCGTTCTTGACGACAAAGCCGACCGGCATGGGAATGGGGCTTTCCATCTGCCGGTCCATTGTCGAAGCGCACGGGGGGCGTTTGTCCGCCTCACGACATGAGAGGGGCGGCGGGCTGTCATTCGCTTTTGACCTGCCGCCGTCCAGCGAACGAAGGGTGCTGCAATGAACACCCGGGGCTCTGTATTAGTGGTCGATGATGACGCTGCAGCGCGTGATTCGCTGCGCTGGCTCTTGGAATCGGTTGGTCATGAGGTCGTCTGCTATGGCTCGGCCGATGAATTTCTCGGTGGCTATTCCGGTGAGCCCGGGTGTCTCATACTCGATGTTCGCATGCCGGGCATGAGCGGCCTGGAACTTCAGCGCGAGGTTCAACAGCGCGATTGGCGTTTGCCGATCATCATGGTCACAGGTCATGGCGATGTACCTATGGCAGTTCGTGCCATGCGCGCTGGAGCGATGGATTTTCTGCAGAAGCCTTATAATGATCAGGTCCTGATAGAGCGGACGGAACAGGCCTTGCAGATCGCGCGGAATGCCTGGGACGAGTGGATCCAGAAAAAGGAGATACGCGCGCGCTTTGAGCAGCTCACCAGACGGGAACGTGAGATCGCTGTCATGGTAGGATCGGGAAAGGCCAACAAGCAGATCGCGTATGAGCTTGGATTGAGCTGCAAGACCGTTGAAGTCTATCGTGCCAACATGATGGGTAAGATGGCTGCGCGCAGCGTGGTTCACTTGGTGCAGATGCTGTCGCGAATCGAGAGCGAAGCGGCAGGACATACCTTATCGCAATGCGAATTCAATTAGGGAA